>Ga0051987_10000086_pt1 | contig 42885 bp, 47 predicted proteins | sample CryGey08umfilter_2_FD_58083 | JGI IMG/M metagenome (GOLD analysis project Ga0051987, IMG submission 58083) | Groundwater microbial communities from aquifer in Utah, USA - Crystal Geyser 4/10/14 0.8 um filter | ecosystem: Environmental > Aquatic > Deep subsurface > Groundwater | place: USA: Utah... | reverse complement strand
GCGAAGTTAAAGGGTCAGACCTTCAGATGTGAGATGATAACCTCAGTATCATATTTTATCTTCTTTTCTTCCCTTATTAATCTCTCTGCATCCTGAGATACCCAGCTAACCCCAGAATAACCTATCCCAAACTCTTGGCCTATTTCCTTGTAATCTATAAGGACGGGACATAAAAATATAATAACAGTGTTTATTGTTTTGTCAATTTATATCACATCTGAAGGTCTGACCCCATTGTTTCTTTCCTTGTTTCCGGAATCCGGGATTAGGAATCGAAATGGATAAACGAAAAAGTGTATTAGAGCTTATCCGCATAAATGTTAAGTTTATACCGTATTAAAGCTGCTTGCCTTTTACCAAAGATTCCTTCTGAAGCCGCGTCAACCCCTTGATCATAATCTCTGCCTTAAGCGCAAGCCCAAGCTGCCGATATTCTTTTGTCCAGACAAACTTTACCGGCAATCTCGATCGAGTATATTTTGAAGCCAATCCATCATTGTGACGTTTAATACGTTTTTCAAGATCATTCGTAAACCCTGTATAATACGTCCCATCGATACATTCCACAATGTAAGCCCAGAATCTCCCCTCGCGCTTGGACTCCTTCCTTACAACCAACGTTTTCCTCCTCATAATTCAAACCGGCGTTTTGCGATAGACCTCTTGAATCCATAGCTCAAAACCAAATATCCTTTTATTTTTTCATATAGATTCAAGATAGATCCTTTCTCATCCGCTGATTTAACCAAACCAGCGAGAAAAAATAGAGCCCCCAGAGACTCCTGCAGATCCTCACAAATAAACTTAACCCTGTATTTGTCCTTTGTTTTTCTTGCGCTTTTGATACTTTCAAAAATGCAGGGTTCCAAATAGGAGGCTTTTTTAAGCAGCATTAATTCTTTATATTCCAACAAAAAAGAAACTTTGCTTCTACGCATTGTCTTTCCTTAAACCTTAAAGACCTATCGCAAACTTAATCAAAAAATCTTAAGACACATACAATTTTTAGTTATTTTATTCTGACAATGATCCTACATCTGTTTTTTGCACCCAGCCCATTTTATTGTCAGGCCGCTTTATTTTATACCAATTTTCATTTTTCTCCAGTATCTCAACTTTGCCGCCTTCAGTAAGTTTAAAATATGTTGTTCCGCTCTCAGTCGGCTCAAACCTTGCATCTGCAACTTTACTAATAACAATAGCTCCCTTATTTAGATAAGTTATTTTACTGTTCAGCGAGACGGCTGATAAGGCAAATACTACTGATAGGAATAAGAGAAAAACGTTAATGCCTCTTTTTAAACCTGGAAAGAACAGGCTGCAGATAAGCAATGCCACTGCTAAAAAATAAATTGCCGACAAAAGGACAGTTAAAAGATCAATCGTTGCGCCTTCAAATAATACATTGGCAAATCTTACTGGCCAAGTCCCAAAATACTGCAAATCCAGGTTCAGGGAAGCCAGGACATATTCGTAATTGGACATGAGGTCATTGTCGCTTGGCATAAAGAAAAACGCCTTCTCATAATTAAATACAGCCTTGCCTGATTTTCCCTTTTTAAAATAACTATTACCTAAATTGTAATAAATGTTACCGCTTTCCAGCCCTGAGTCGGATACCTTTTCATAGTTTTCTATCGCCTCCTCATATTTACCTTCTTTATAGGCTGAATTGCCAAGATCAAAGTATTGTTGTATCATTGAACTGTGCGCGTTAGAAAGAATTGTAAAAAATAATAATCCAATCGCGGCTAGTCTTATCAATATCTTCCTATTCATACTTTATTCCTCTGCAGATGATCAATTACCTCTTCTAATTTTATTAAAGAATTCTGCATATGTTCTTTGGTCAATTGCGAAGCCGCGTATCTGACCATATCGCACTCCGAAAAAAGCTCTTCTATCTTGGCCAAAATGGTTTCCGGCAAGCCCCTGCTCCTTAGCTGTTCATCTATTACGCTTATAGTTATGCCTTTTGAGGGCAGATGGAACTTATCGCCCAGATATTCCTGCATAGTATCAAACAGGGCGTCATAAAAATCCCTGACATTTTCTTTCTGAAAATAACCAGCCGCCAGACGGATCCCTGCCCTTGCTTTTCGCGGCGCCAAAAGCTGCCTGGCGAACCTTACGTCTGTTTTAAACCTTCTATTGCGCGCGTGCATCACTACTATGAACAGATAAAGGAATAAAGGCAAAACCTGGCACCCTAAAAATATCTTATTCTTATAAAGGTACTCCCCCTTTTTCGTTAATTTCCCGCTCGTTGCTTTAATATAAATGATATCCCGCCCAAGCTTCTCTTCTTTAAGGAGTGTTGTGTCAGATCGTTTATTCTCTACTACCTGCAGTTCTTCCGTTTTTTCAGATCTAATGACCTTTATGGGGAACGGGCCCCTAGTAATCGTTTGATATTGACCTGTCCCTGTATTAAAGAAACTAAAATTAACCGCGGGAATCTCTTTTATGCCGTCGTTCAGCGGTATCATCACCTCTTCAAATATCTTTGTCACGTTCTCTTGTTTGACCTGGGGCTCATAAGCCTTAAAATTGTCACCCAGGTCTGTAGCTGGAAATTTTACAGTATTAAAATTACCCTGCCCGCGGACAATTGCCTTTAAAGTTACGGGATCGCCTACTTTTACTTCTAATAAATTTACTGATGCTTCAAAATCAAAAATGCCCATTGCCCCTGAAAAACTTGCGGGTTTATTTTCTTCAGGCAACGATAAAACCGTTACAGGAATGTCCGTTGACTTTAAATTCAGCGGGTAGGCCTGGTATCCGCCTAAAAAACTATTAAAAAAATCTGAATTGAAAAAATTATCCGGGGAAGGAGGCGCCTGGCCCCTATTCTGCCTCTGAACAAGAAGATTGCATTGCATAGTGGCTGGGCCAAGACGGAATTCTCCAGGCTTTAATCCAAAGACGGTCGTATTAAACTCAATAATATCATAGCCTATCCCGCCGACAATCTCCCTGTATTGCCTTGGCTGTCCGAACTCGCCTGCCGAAAAACCATCATGGCTAAATTGGGGATACTGAATGTCCCTGACGCCTAATTTATTAACAAATAATTTGATGATTACAGGAACAGCCTCATTGAGATAGATCTTATTCTTTCCTATCTGCATAATTAAAAATATCTGGTCATTTAAATCCATTGCCTCCGGTTGCCCTCCTGCCTGAGCAGGCGGCGTTTGAGGCAGCGCTACCACGTCTACAACTTCAACAGTAATAGGATTAGAATTATATACGTCTCCTTTATGCTCAAACCTGAAAGGCCCGATCTGAAATGTTCCTTTCCTGGCAGGCAACAGCGTATAAACATGAGTGATAGAGCTGGATACCTGTCCATTAATAATTGACATCCTTGTAGAAGGCCCCACATAACGGGCCTGGAATCCTTCTATTATCGGCGCTTCCAAGGCCGGCATATATTGCGTACCGTTAAAAGTAAGGTTAAGCTCAAATGGTTGCCCCAACTCAACCTTATTGCTGTCTACAGTTGCTTCAAAATTAATATCTTTGGCAAAAGCAGACGTATGCAGAAGACAAACCAAGTCTAGGATAATAAATAGTATTATTTTATTAATGTTTCTCATTACCAATCCTTTAATGCCTTCTCTTCAACGCCCTTCCTATCATCCTTAAGCATGCCGAATATATTTTCTTCCTGGCGGTATCCATTAAGTAACATATCAGCCTCGTCCCTGGACATTTCCTTACCTGTTTGATCCGTGGGCTGCGCAGGGGCGCGTCCCGACTCTTCCGATTGAGTCGTGGGCTGCGCAGGGGCGTGTCCCGAATCCTCCTTTTGATCCGTGGGCTGCGCAGGGGCGTGTCCCGACTCTTCCGATTGAGTCGGGGATTGCTGTTGTCCCTGCTGCTGTTGCTGAGACTGTTCTTTATTCTGCCCCTGTTGCTTCTGCTTACCTTTATTTCCTTTTGGCTGCTGTTCCAATTTCGCCTTCAGTTCCTTTAGCTTTTTTTCAACAATATCATAGTTAACTTTCGCGTTTTCGTCCTTAGGGGCTAATTCCATTGTACGCTTATAATTAGTAAGCGCCCCCTCTAATAACTGCACCGCTCCTGAAAGATCTGCATCCTCTTTAGATAACCCCAGCATATATTTGGTATTTCCAAGGTTATAATTCGCGTCGGCTTCAATACCCTTATCCTCTGTTGCCAAAGACTTCTCAAAAGATGTAGTTGCATTCTGAAAATCCTTGGTTTTGTATTGGGCTGTACCGGTATTAAAGTTTAGGGCCGCCGAGTCAGGCTCTTTAGTAAGCGCCTCACCATAAAGCTTCAGCGCGTCTTCATATTTTTGGCTCTTATACAGTCTGTTCCCCTTTTCAACCATACTCGCGGCTCCTGAGGCGAACACCTGCCCAGGTGACAGGCCTGCTATGATCATAATACAAAAAAATATTCTTTTCATCGCGTAGTTTTTCTATCGCTCATTAATAATTCCAATAAGATAAAACAAAGGCCGATGAATAAGGGTATCTGGAACCTCTCATCATATACCTTGCTCATCTTTCCTTCAAATTCGCGTTTTTCCATTTTTGACAGCCTGCCATTATAAAGCAAGTCTAATCCGAAATCAGTATTGGTAGAACGGATATAGGTACCTGAGGCTGCCAGGGCTATTTTCTGAAGGACCTCTTCATTTAAGCTGGATTTTACCGCGTTGCCTTCAGCGTCTTTCAAAAATTCTTTTGCGCCGGACTCCTGCTCAACAAAGATCAATTCTCCTTCTTTGGTGCCTATACCGATACAACAAATGATAATGCCGGCTTTTTTGGCTTCCCCCGCAAGCTTCAAAGGGTCTCCCTCATGATCCTCGCCATCCGTAATAATGATCAATACCTTATTATTTCCATCGCCCGCGGAAAAACTGCGCATTGCTTCTTTTATCGCCCCTGAAATAGAAGTACCTGGCCTGGGAATAGTATTGACGTCTATGTTCTTTAAAGATAACAAAAATCCGCCGTAATCAATAGTCAACGGACATTCCAGAAACGCGCTTCCCGCAAAAGCGATCAAACCCATCCTATCGCCTTTAATGTCCTGCGCAAAATCTCCGATCGCCAGTTTCGCGCGTTCCAGGCGGCTAGGCTTGATATCACCGGCTAACATGCTTTTTGAAGTATCCAACGCGATGATTATGTCCAGGCCCTTACGCTTCATTTCCTGCCATTCAAATCCCCATTGTGGCCGCATCAAAGCAAGAAAACATAAAAGCATGCCCAGGACAAGTAAGATCGCTTTTAATCTTTGCCTGTCAGGATCAACTCCGGCAAGTAATTCCTTAAGCAGGCCTTCTTGCGCGAATCTCTCCCAAGTCTTCTTGCGCATTTTAAAAGCCCAGACATAAAACAGGACAAGGCTGATGGCTGTAAAAATAAACAACATGAAATAAGGTTGCGCGAACCGCATCTGTTAGTCACTTCCTTTATGAGGTATCAGTAAGGACTACCCCTTGTGGATTAAGGGACCTTTCTTAAGATCGTGTTCGTTAAGACTACCTCTAAAAATAAAAGTATTGATCCTGGAACAAGGAATAAAGGTAATAATTCGTTGAACTGTAAATAACCCTTTTCCTGCTCAGGGGTCTTTTCTAATTTATCTATCTCTCCATAAATATTGCGCAAACTTTCAGTATCCGTGGCGCGGTAGTATTTAGCGCCGGTTGTCAGAGCTATCTTAGTCAATGTGTCTTCATCAATATCCACATTTATCTGCTGATAAACTTTATTGCCAAAAGGGTCGCGCACCGGATAAAACACAGGCCCCTTAGCTCCGGCGCCGATAGTATAGATCTTTATTTTCAGGGCTTTAGCTGCTTCAGCCGCGGTCAACGGAGAGATCGTCCCCATATTATTGCGGCCGTCTGTAAGAAGAATGACCACTTTGCTCTTGGCCTTGCTGTTCCTTAACCGGTTTAAAGACGTGGCAATTCCTGAACCGATAGCAGTTCCGTCCTCCAACATTCCCGACATTATCCTGTCCAGATTAGTCAAAAGCCAGCTATAGTCCGAGGTCAAGGGGCAAACCGTATATGCCCTGGCGGCAAAAGTGACAATTGCCATACGGTCATTTTTTCTACCGTTAATAAAATTTCGTACCGTGTCCTTGATAACATCTATCCTGCTTACCCTTTTGTTATCAAGCTTAAAATCCTCAGCCAGCATGCTCGTAGAGGAATCAAGCGCCAGGACAATATCTATGCCTTCGGTCTCTATCTTGGAATCAGCTATGGGAGATTGCGGCCTGGCTAATGCTAAAATGATCAACACCGCGGCTGCCAAACGTAAATAAATGATCTTTTTGCTTAAAAAGACCCTGAGATCAGGCTTCAGGCCGCTGGCAAGCTCTTCTGAGGAAAATTTAAAACCGCTACTCAGGTTTTTCCTTTGGGCATAAAAAATCGCAAGAACGGCTATAGGCAATAAAAGTAGGAATAAAGGGTCATGAAAGATCATTTTTCAGATACTTCCTCAGGCCACAAGGCCGTGGTTTGTCTTCCAATAGACAAAGCCACTTTTGTCTCATCAACCAACTTCTTAGCGGAGACGAATATCGCGTCCATTTCTTCAAAAGTCGGAATATATTTCGCGAATTTAACCAGGTCACAAGCTGTAAGAAATCCCCTTAATGAAGCCTTATAAGCGCTTACTAATTGGCTATAATCGCGGACATAGAACAAGAATTCTTCCGTGGTCATTTCCGGAGCTTTCAGCAGGAACCTGTTTTCCAGATAGCGCCGGATAATATCCGAAACTTCACTGTAATACTCTTTGATCTTGCCCTGGCGCACAAGATCCTTTGCTTTTAATTTCTCCAGCTGCTCATAGGCGATCTCGTGCGCGGGCCTCTTACGAACAATTACACCAACGTTCTTTCTTCTGGATAAAAAAAGGAATGCCAGGACAGCCAGCAAAACCAAAAGCCCCAACAACAGAAAAATATTTAAGTGGCCGTTTAAGCTTAACGGGCCTTTGATATCGCGCAAAGTCTCGTTCATCAGCGCCTTCTCCTCTCGCGGGATTTAAAGAATTTAAGCAAACTTTGCGAATAGGGCATATCCGTGCGCACATCAATTGTATCAACGCGCAAAGAACGAAAAAGCGTTTCTCTTTGTCTGATCCTTTGCTGATTATTCTGCGCGTATTTTTGACGCAATGCTTTATCTGAAGTATCTAAAATAAAATCGCGTTTTTTCTCAGGATCAAATAATTTTAACAAGCCCACATCCGGAAGCTTCAACTCTAATGGATCAGTTATAGTCACGGCCACTACATCATGGCGCTTATTTGCCACGGCAAGCATTTTTTTAAAATCCGGGGCGAAAAAATCCGAAATAATAAAAGCGACTGTCTTACGGGTGGTCACGCGATTGAGATATTCCAAGGCTACTGTTATGCTCGTTCCTGTGCCCTGAGGTTTAAAATAGAGCGCTTCACGGATAACACGCAGGACATGGCGCAAACCTTTTCTTGGAGGGATGAACTTCTCTATTCTGTCGGTAAAAGCTATAAAACCCACTTTATCGTTATTCCTAATGGCGGAAAGAGCCAGGATAGAACATAGTTTTGCCGCAAGCTGCATCTTTAACTGCCCGGATGTGCCGAAATACGAAGAGGCCGACATATCCAAAAGCAGCATCACCGTCAACTCGCGCTCTTCTATGAATTTCTTTACAAAAGGATAGCCTGTGCGCGCCGTAACGTTCCAGTCAATAAAGCGGATCTCGTCTCCCGGCAGATACTCCCGCACTTCATAAAATTCCATGCCCTTCCCTTTAAATACGCTCTGGTACTGGCCGGCAAATACATCAGTCACCATGCGGGAAGTGGTTATTTCAATGCGCCGTATCTCTTTTAATATCTCTTTTGGTATCATCGCTCACGGAACTTCAACTTCGTTTAAGATCTTTTTAATTATATCTTCCGACGTCTTCTCCTCAGCCTCGGCTTCATAGCTGACAATGATCCTATGCCGTAGGACATCCGGGCCGATAGATTTCACATCCTGCGGAGTTACATAGCCCCTGCCCTGAATAAAGGCGTATGCCTTAGCGGCTAAGGTCAGATAAATGGTCGCCCTTGGTGAAGCGCCATAGTGGATCAAACTTGAAAGCTCATCAAATTTATATTTTTTAGGGTCTCTTGTAGAAAACACAATATCAAGAATATACTTCTCTATTTTTTCATCCATATAGATCTCATCTACGACTCCCCGGGCCCTGATAATATCCTGCGGCCCCACCGCGGTTTTTACTTCATATTTCTTATCAGTGAAGCTCATGCGCTTTAAGATCTTATGTTCTTCTTCCAAAGTAGGATAGGTAATATTTATTTTAAGCATGAACCTGTCTATCTGCGCCTCAGGAAGAGGATATGTACCCTCCTGCTCTATAGGATTCTGAGTAGCCATGACCAAGAACGGATCATCAAGTCTAAATGTGTTTTCACCGATAGTGACTTGCCTCTCCTGCATCGCTTCCAGCAAAGCGCTCTGGACTTTTGCTGGCGCGCGGTTTATCTCATCGGCTAATATAATGTTAGCGAATATCGGGCCTTTCTTTGTGGTAAATACGCCCTCTTTGGGATTATAAATAAGTGTTCCGATTATATCCGCCGGTAGAAGATCAGGCGTAAACTGTATGCGCTGAAATTTAGTGCTTATTGCCTGGGCTAATGTTTTTACGGACAAGGTTTTGGCCAATCCCGGGACACCTTCAACAAGCACGTGGCCATTTGCAAGCAAGCCTACCAGAAGCCTCTCTATCAAATACTTCTGCCCTACAATGACCTTTTCTATTTCGGCTATCAGGGCCTGCACGAACAAACTTTCCTTCTGGACCTTTTCATTGATGGCCGTAAGACCAGTATTCATTTGAGCCTCCTTTTAGTGACAATAAACCAACTATATTTTTGCTATTTTATCACGAAATTAAGTTTATATGAATAGAGCGACAAGTCTAAGTTTTTACTGATTAAAAAATTTAATTGATCTGGCAGACCTTATAACCACGCGTCTTAGATCTTATCCGGGTGGTGCCTTACAACTTGTGCCTGGACCATATAGATAACATCTTCAGCTATATTGGTAGTATGGTCGCATATGCGCTCCAGGAAGCGCGCTATCAATAACAGCTGAACGGCCCTTGGCGCAGAAGCGCAATCTTTTAGCATATAGTCTTCAATGAGTTCTTTCTGTATGAGATCCCTCATTTGATCAGCCTGGCAGTCAGACATTAAAACTTTTTTAGCAAGTTCTATATCTTTTCTTACAAAAGAATCTATTACCATCTTTACCATATTCTGAGCTATCGCGGTCAATTTTGGTATGTCTATCAAAGGTTTTAAGAGCGGTTTATCAACCAGTTCAAGTGTGCGCTGAGCAATGTCCACAGCTATATCAGCTATCCTTTCAAGCTCAGCGTTTATCTTCATGCCGGTAGTGATAAAACGAAGGTCTTTGGCCATCGGTTGATAACGCGCTATCAGGTCAACGCATTTTTCATCTACGGCTAATTCCAGTTTGTCTATACTAGAATCATTTTCTATAACACTATTGGCCATATCTTTATCCCTATTTTTCAGCGCTTCAACGGATTTATAAATGGCCTCCTCTGCCAAAGCGCCCATCTTCAGGATATCTTCATTCAATTCTTTTAGCTCTTGATCAACATGTCTTTCCATTGAAAGCCTCCTCGAGCACCATAGTGTTCTATTAAACGAGATCCCGTGAGTACACTGAAATTATCCTGCCCGGGTATGCCGGGCGTGAAAATTTCGGCGTGAATACGAAACGGGATATTTTTCATCCATATCGTCCTGTAATATAATCTTCAGTGCGCTTATCGCGCGGCGCTGTAAATATATCCTGTGTTTTACCAAACTCTATCAGTTCGCCTAAAAGCATAAAACCAGCATCATCTGAAACGCGCGCCGCCTGTTGCATATTATGAGTAACTATTATTATAGTATACCTTACTTTCAACTCACGCATTAATTCTTCAACTTTGGCTGTTGCTTGCGGATCCAGGGTAGAACAAGGCTCGTCCATTAACAATATGTCCGGCTTAACAGCAAGAAGCCTTGCAATGCAGAGCCTCTGCTTCTGTTCTAAGGACAGCCGCAACGCGGATTCGCTAAGCCTGTCTTTTAACTCATCCCATAAAAGGACGCATTTCAAGCTCGTTTCAACGATCTCATCCAATCTATCCCTGGCCACTTTTTCCGCGTGTATCTTTTCGCCAAAAACGATATTTTCGTAAACTGACAAAGGGAATGGATTCGGCCTCTGAAAGACCATACCTGCCTTTTTACGTAATGCCACCAGATCCATATCTGATGATAGTATATTTTTATCATCCATAAGGACTTCACCCTCTGTGCGCACACCCTCTATCAGATCATTCATCCTGTTAAAGACACGTAGCAATGTTGACTTGCCACATCCTGAAGGCCCGATTATAGCGGTGATCCTATTCGCCTCAAAAGATGAATTTATGCCTTTTAAGGCATGAAAACTGCCATACCAAAGATCAAGGCCTTTAGTCAATATTTTTGCCATTATCCAAATTCCCCTCTAACATAACCATCTGTGCGTTTATCCGCAGGCGCGTTAAATATCTTATCTGTTCTGTCTAATTCAATAAGCTCACCATTCAAAAAGAATGCCGTCATATCTCCGACCCTGGCAGCCTGCTTTACATTGTTAGTCACCAAGACTATCGTGTATTTTTGTTTCAGCTTGACCATGGCATCTTCTACTTTTGCCGTGGATATAGGATCAAGCCCTGAACAAGGCTCATCAAATAAAATTACCTCAGGTTCAACCGCCAAAGTTCTGGCTATGCAGAGGCGCTGCTGTTGGCCTCCTGACAACTTAAAGGCTGACTCGTTCAATCTATCCTTTACCTCTTTCCAGAGATAGGCCTCCTTTAACGATACTTCCACTAATTCTGACAATATCTTTTCATTTTTCTCACCATGCATTCTTACCCCGTAAGCTACATTATCAAAAATAGATAACGGAAGCGGCAGGGGTAGCGCGAACACCATTCCGACTCTTTTACGCAACGATTCAGTATCAATGTTTTTTACATCTTCCTGTTCAAGTTTGACTACTCCGGCCATCTTGAAATCCTGATTAAGGTCATTTAGACGATTAAGCATCCTCAAAAAAGTCGTCTTGCCGCTGTTTGAAGGCCCTATTGCGGTTAAAATTTCATTAGCCTGTATTCCGATGCTTATCTGCTTTAGGGCATGCACGGGGCCAAACCATACGTTAAGGCCTATTATCTCAAATTTTACATTCCTGACGGAGTTTACCATTTTTTCTTCTTTCTGAACTGATATCGGATAATTATCGCGACTAAATTCATAAATAGCACGAGCGAAAGCAAAACAAACGCCGTCCCATACCTTATCTTCTCATCAACATTGGGTACCTGCGTTGAAATAACATAGAGGTGGTATGGCAACGCCATCGCCTGATCAAATATGGAGCCTGGTAATCGCGGCAGGTAAAAAGCCGCGACAGTAAAAAGGATCGGGGCTGTTTCTCCGGCTGCTCTTCCTAAACCTAAAATGGTTCCGGTCAATATGCCGGGCACGGCATTAGGAAGAACTATATGCCTTATCGTCTGCCATTTGCTGGCCCCCAAAGATAAACTTACCTCGCGAAAAGAGTACGGGACACTCTCTAAAGCCTCGCGTGAGGTAGTAATAATGACTGGGAGTATCATTATCCCGAGGGTGAGTGAACCTGAAAGAATTGACGCTCCAAACTTAAAAAATACTACAAAAATGGCCAAGCCAAAAAGGCCATAAACCACTGAAGGCACACCCGCAAGATTGACGATCGCTAATTTTATAAGCCGGGTGAGTAAATTATCTTTTGAATATTCACTTAAGTATATCGCCGCAAGTAACCCTATAGGCAAAGCAAAAATTATAGCGCCCGTAACTAAATATATTGTTCCTACTATAGCCGGAAATATCCCGCCGGCGCGCATACCTTGACGCGGTATGTCCGAGAGGAATTGCCAATTGATCGCCGGCAACCCCTTCTGAATGATAATGACAACGATCAGGCCAACAGGTATAACGATCAAAAGTGTTGCCAAAAACAAAAGGGAAAACGCGATCTTCTGTGTTCTGTAAGTATTTTTCATTATTGTCTCTTATGCAGGAATAAGTCCGCGGTCACGTTAATAGCAAAACTGATGACAAATAAGACAATGCCGACGGCAAATAAAGCGAAATAGTGCTCAGCCCCAACCACCGCCTCACCCATTTCCGCGGCAATAGTAGCGGTCAAGGTCCTGACCGGGACTAAAATGCTGTTTGGCATGACCGCGGCATTTCCTGTTATCATCATCACTGCCATTGTTTCACCTATAACCCTGCCAATGCCTAACATAACAGCCGCGACTATGCCGCTTGACGCCGCAGGAAGCATTACGCGCCATATAGCCTGCCAATGCGTCGCCCCCAGAGCTAAAGCGCCTTCTTTATACGTCTTTGGAACCGAATATAACGCGTCTTCGGCGATCGAGACTATCGTCGGCATGGCCATAAATGCCAGCATTATCGCGCCAGATAGAGCGGTTAATCCTGTTGGCAAATGAAAAACCGTTTTTACTAAAGGGACTAGCGTTACCATACCGATAAATCCAAGGACAACACTTGGGATAGCCGCCAATAATTCAATGCCTGCCTTAAGAATCTCTTTTATCTTTAACGGGGCGATCTCCGCGATATAGATCGCGCAGCCAACCCCTATTGGAATAGAAATGATCGCTGCGCCCAGAGTGACCAGCAATGAGCCCATGATCAAAGGCAATATACCAAGCGCGGGAGGCTCAGAGATCGGATACCAGCTCTTCCCAAAGAGAAAATTAAAAGAGCTTACGGTTTTAAATACCGCAAGCCCTTCTTTAAGCAGGAAAAGGAAGATCAACAACACGAAAAATATGGAAGCTAAACCACAGATCAGGATAAGCTTTTCAATTAACAGTTCTTTTATCTTTTTCATTTATTGATCGGAACGAAATCAATCGCCAGAACTGTGTCCTGGCCTTCTTTAGAAAGCGTAAAATCCACGAATTTCTTAACTAAACCTTCCGGCGCGCCGTTAGTGTAAAGAAATAAAGGCCTTGAAATAGGATACTTGTCATTGATAACGTTCTCTATTGATGGAGCTTCATATTCCGACTTTTCATCTTTGGCTATGGATACAGGTTTTTGTTTATTTGATATGTAACCCATCCCATAATATCCTATAGCGGAAGAATTTCCAGCCACTTCATCGGCGATGGCCTGGGAAGATGAAAGCATTAAGGCGCTTGAAACAAATTCTTCTTTGCTGTTAGGGTCGTTCTTTCTTAACACGTGCTCTTTAAAATAAACGTGCGTCCCGGAATTGACTTCACGAGAGAGTACAACTATCTTTTCATCTTTGCCGCCGAGTTCTTTCCAATTTGTGACCCTTCCTGTAAAAATATCAGCGAGTTGGACTAAAGTAAGCTTGCTAACAGGATTAGCCGGGTTTACTACAACAGCAAGGCCGTCTAATGCCACTTTTATTTCATTGGGGTCTATGCCTTTCTGCTTGGCAAGAGTGACCTCTTTTTCCTTGATGTTCCTTGAGCTCATGGCAATATCGCAGGTGCCGCTTATAAGGCTTGATAACCCTGTGCCTGAACCACCGCCTGTAACTGCAATAAAATCACCTGCATTCTTCTCCATATATTTCTCAGCCCAGGCCTGGCCTAAGTTTACCATCGTATCCGAACCTTTAACCTGTACTGAGTTCTTATCCTTTGCCGCAAAAGCGCTTGTCGCGAACAAAACCACCGCTAACATCAATATCAATTTTTTAAGCATAATTCCTCCTTGATTTTGTATATTTGAGGTAACTCTTCACTGCAAAATCAACTCCGAAGCTTACGCAGTAAATTATAAGCGAATAGCTTAAAATTCACAAGTGCCTAAGCAAGGAGTCTACGCTTATTGTTTACCTAAAAAGTATATTCTACCTATATTATAGCCGTATGAAGCCCATGTAAAATCTATGTAAAATTACCATAACCTCGCTTAAAACACTATTTTCAGCTTTGTGCCCAACACGTTGGTATCTACACACTTATCTGAACTTTTGGCGCTCTGCAGGATATAATAGATCTCTGCTTTCAGATTTTTTGTTAAATTCATGCTAAGCCCTGAAGAAAACCTGTTTTGGTTAAGCTCGGTTATCTTGCTGAAACCGACTAATATCTCATCCGATATGTACGACTGGATCTCCAATTTGGTGAACTTCCATGGTAATTTTAATGTGACTTTATTGCGGTATCTCCAGGAATCTCTCTGGTAATCAAAATGCCGGTATTCCAAACGGCTGCGGTCTTCAAATTTAAATCCTTTAAGGCCCCAAAGTAACGTCGCGGTTATATAAGGTTCGTTTTCTAACTTAGACTCTCCTTTTTTCAATTCATAGACATGGCGATAACCGCCTCCAATGTTGAGGTATTTCTTTAAATTATAAAAGAAACCCGCGTCGTAATGATGGTAATAGAAATCATCCGCGTTGTTCCCCCAGCGGAATTCTTCTTCAAAAACGGCCTTTGCGTCCTTGCTTACCTTAAATTCCTCTGTGTCCGTATTCCATACCTGAAGATCATGATCGTCATAGGCATAGACTTTTGTTACTAACATAAACATTGATACTAACAATACTAAGCTTATTTGTTTCATCTTCCATCCTTTTTAGATTTGTGTTAGTTTTATCTTTCTAAAAAGAAGGATACTATGAACGTATTAAATCTACTTCAAGGGTAAGTAAAATTCGGGTAAATATTATGGAAGAGTAAACCAGAACTTTGAGCCGAGGCCCTCAGCACTCTCAACACCTACGCTGCCGTTATGCAGTTCTATAATGTGTTTAACGATAGAAAGCCCCAGGCCCGTGCCGCCGAGTTCGCGCGAGCGCGCTTTGTCTACACGGTAGAACCGCTCAAAAATGCGGGGAATATCTTTTTCAGGTATACCGATACCAGAATCCTCCACGTAGACTTTAACTTTGTCGCCTGCTTCCTGGGCGTATATCCTTATAGTGCCGTTCTCTCTGTTGAATTTTATGGCGTTATCAATAAGATTAGTAAATACCTGTTCAATTCTATCTTTATCAGCGAATACACTGATGCCAGGCCCCAGGCCATTCTTAATATCTATATTACCTTTTTTTGATCGGGTTTTAAACCCGGCCAAGACTTCCTGGAGTTGTTGATTTAGATTAAAACTGCTTTTGCGCAGCAACATTTCTTTTGATTCAAAATACGCCAAAGAAAGAAGATCATCAACCAAATTATTAAGCCTCTCGGCATGGCTTTGAATGATCTCAAGAAAATTACGGTTGTTCTTCTTGTCGTCTATCGCGCCCTCAAGGAGCGTCTCCACAAAACCTTTTATGGAAGTAAGCGGAGTTTTGAGCTCATGCGAGACATTGGCCACAAAATCGCTGCGTACAGTCTCCAGCTTACGTATCTCAGTAATATCATGAATGACGACTAGGCATCCGTTTATCACATCATTGTCAAATATGGGTGTGGCGTTAACTTCAAATATCCTACGCACAGGATAAATAAGAGTTACTTCTTTAGATATGGGCTTACCGTTTTTTAAGATCGTGTTTATAACCTCCGCGATATCGTTATTACGTACTACCTCAAGAAATATCCTACCCTCTATATCTCTGTTTAAAACACCAAAAATCTTTTCAACCGTTGAATTAATAGAAACAATGCGGCCTCCCTTTTCTACGACAATAACTCCTTCTATCATACTGTTAAATATGGCTGACAGTTTTTGGTTCTGAGTTTTGATCAATCTTATCTTATTTTCTATGTCCTGGGCCATCTTGTTCAATGTCGCGGCAAGTTCTCCAATTTCATCACTGGAAGGCTGTATTATCCTACGGCTAAAATCACCTTCTGAAAACTTACGGGATATTTGGATCATCCTGTTGACAGAACTAATCGTACGGCTTGCCACAAGTGAACCTAAAGCAAATGCTGATACTAAAGCCAAAAGCAGGCCCAGAAAGACTATTTTTCTGATAGCAAATAACGTTTTTTGCGCGCTTTCAAGGGGAAGGGCCAACCTTAGAACTCCGACAATGGTACCATTGTCTCTCAAGGGTAAGGAAACATAAAGCATATCTATCTTAAGGGTGGGCGAATAACGGGTATCGCTACCAATACTTCCGTTTAAAGCTGCCCTTACTTCCGGCCGGTTTAGGTGGTTTACCATTAGCAGGACATCTTCCTGGGCTCTCTCTGAATCTGCCAAGACCTTCCCCAGCGTATTTATAATAGTAATGCGGCATCTTGTCTTAGGCGAGAAAACATTGACCAATGCCTCCAAAGATGTGACGTCTCCACGCTTAAGGCTTTCAATTGGGATCTGATCTTCGATTAATTTTGCCTGAATAATAAGAGAAGACTGAATATCGCGGAAAGAATTTTCTTCCAGTTTTTTATCAAGGAAAAAAGCAATAAACCCGAAGGATATGAGGATTACAAAGACATAAGAAAAGATCAGCTTTAGTTTAAAGCTCCTGATCTTCATACTCAAACCTATACCCATAATTTTTCACGGTAACAATACGCTTTGATTCGCTGTTTAGCTTTTTACGCAATGTCCTGATGTGCACGTCCACGGTGCGGGTCTGTATCTCCATCGCCTTATCAAAACCCCAAATATTATCAAGAAGGTGATCGCGAGACAAGACCCTGCCCTTTGCCTTTATCAGAGTCTTTAAAAGCTCAAACTCTTTTGCAGTAAGTTCTATAGCTTTATTTTTAACATATACGGCTATCTTAGAAAGGTCTATTGTCAGCTCGCCGATCTTAAGCACCTCGGGTAACTTATCTTTTTCTTTAATACGGCGTAACACAGCCTTTACTCTTGCTATTAGTTCCCGGGGGCTAAACGGCTTCGTCACATAATCATCAGCTCCCAATTCAAGGCCTATCACCTTATCTGATTCCTGACTTTTGGCCGTAAGCATGATTATAGGGATAGACGCGGTTTTGCTCTCTTTCTTGAGCGCCTTGCAAACCTCTAAGCCGTCCATGCCTGGCAGCATCAGGTCTAAAATAACAAGGCCGGGACATTCTCTGTTCGCCAGGCTCAAAGCATCTTCCCCGTCATTTGCAGAAAGAGTCCTAAAACCTTCTTTTTTCAGGTTATAGTTAAGCATTTTGACTATATCTTTTTCGTCCTCTACAATTAATATTTTCTCTTTCACGCTAAGCTTGTTTCTTTTTCAGGCCATTAATGCCCTTTACGACTAAAAAAATAGAAAATGCTACGATCAAAAAATCAATTGTTGTACTGATGAACTGCCCATAATTTAATGTCACTGCCGGAGTATCAACGGCCGCGCTCTTAAGGATAATTTTAAGATTTTTGAAATCAACGCCGCCCAACAATAATCCTATAGGCGGCATGATCACATCGCTTACCAAAGAAGTAACTATTTTTCCAAAAGAAGCGCCGATTATGATGCCTACGGCCATATCTACTGCATCACCCTTGACCGCGAACTCTTGAAACTCTTTAATAACAGACATTTTTTACCCCACTTTCCCGATTGGCTTGGAAACAGTTTCCCGATTGGCTTGGAAACAGTTTCCAGCCGCCTAACCCCAATTGATAAGATACTTGATAAAGGCATCCAAATAATCTCCTCTTCGGTTCTGGTAATCAAGGTAGTAAGCGTGTTCCCAGACATCAACGGTCAGGATCGGGGACAACCCATGCGCTATAGGTGTATCCGCGTTAGCTGTCTTTACTATCTCCAATTTACCATCTTTGACGACTAACCAAACCCATCCGCTGCCGAACTGGCTCAAGCCCGCGTTCTTAAACTCTGCCGCAAACTTATCATAACCACCAAACGCGGTATTTATCTTTTGAGCTATAGCGCCTATGGGCAGGCCGCCGCCATTGGGCTTCATGGACTGCCAATAAAAAGCGTGGTTCCATGCCTGTGCCGCATTATTAAATATCGCTGCCTTTGAAACATCGTTGGCTGTTTTTTTAATAATGCCCTCAAGCGTCTCTTCTACGAGCGCCGTCCCGACTATTAAACTGTTCAATTTTTCAACATAAGCGGCATGATGCTTACCATAGTGGAAATCCATGGTCTTGGCGCTTATGTGCGGTAATAAAGCATCTTTCGCGTATGGTAATCCCGGTAGTTTTATAGACATGGTGATCTCCTTAATTTTGAATACTGTAAGTACTGTTACCTAACAAAATCAATCCCGAAGCGAGCGTAGTAAATTTTTGCACAAGGAGCTAGTGTGAAAATTTACAAGCAGTTTCGCTAGGGATAACTTTTAAGCCGTGTTTTCCTCAGCAAATGTCGGCAGAGTGATACAGAATTTAGCTCCCTTGCCCTCTTCAGACTCAACAGTAATATTGCCGTTATGCTGTTTGACAATGCCATAAGCCACGAACAGGCCCAAACCTACGCCGGGTTGTTTATCGTCTCCGCCGCCTAAGATACCTTTTGTCGTAACAAAAGGCCCGAATATCTTGGACTTTAACTCCTCTTTAATGCCCGCGCCCGTATCCTTAAAACAAATAATAACTTCCGATCTATCAACGTCATGATCAAGAGTGATAGCCAGCGTTTTTATCGGCAGCCCCCTCATCGCGTCGCGCGCGTTCATCATAATATTAACAAAAACCTGCGACAGCTGGCCAGGATTGCAGTAAACACGCGGCACGTCTTTAAAATGCGTTTCTAACGTAATATTATTCGTTTCAAAAACCTTGTCCAAAAGAACGAGGTTTTGTTTTATAATCTCCGCGATATCCACGCGATCTCTTTTATCATATGATCTACCTGAAAAATCAAGCATGGTCTTAACGATCCACGCTGCCCTCCTGGCAGAGTCTATGATGATCTCAAGCGTGTTTTTCATTGTTACAGGGTCGCCGGACGCGAAGGCCAGCTCCGAGTTACCTAAAATGATCTCCAATACGTTGTTGAACTCATGGGAAACGCCGGTAGCTAAAGACCCCACAGTAGCCATTTTTGATGATTGAACCAAACGTTCGCGCGTCCTGCAGTCATCAGTAACGTCCCTGGCTATACAGCCAAAATATTTGACCTTGCCGCGCAAGTCAAAAATGGGCACCAGGGTCACGTATTTTATTACATTTGATCCGTCAGAACGCGGCATATTAGCTTCAAAAACGCGAGGCATACCTGCCAAAACGTCTTTTACGGCATTCCCTGCTGTTTCTTTATAAGGTTGGGGCCAAGATTCCTCAAATGTATTTCCCATCGCATCTTCTTTTTTCCAGGACATCATATCTAGCCCATGTTTATTTATATAGATACATATACCTTCCTTATTATAAAGCTCAATACTGTCAGGCGAACCATCCACTAATGCCGCATAGAGAGCTTCAGAAGCTGATATCTGAATTGAATCAAGTGAGATCTTAAAGAAAAACAACGAAACAACAGAAACCAACAAGAAAAATATAGAGAAAATAGATATAAACATCAAACGCGTAAGAGCTACGCTTGACTTATCATCTACAAAAACTATTTTCCAACCAGCAAGGCCATCAACACCTTCATCAGCAAAACGAAACAACTTATTATAAAACAATACAGTGCCTGAGGCCTTATTCATATCCTCAAAACCAATATTGTCCCACGGCCCATCGCCGAACTGCCTGGAGATCCTTAACACCTCTTTTTGACCAGGCGTCAAGTTCGTTATGCTGCGAAATACCCATTCCGGACGGCTTGAAACAAAAATAACGCCTTCGGGGCTTACAAAGAAGATGTACTGATACGTTTTAAAGTATTTTCCCAGCGAATCTAACGACCCCTTAGCTACGATCACGCCCGCGGGAGGATCTCCTGCTTTTCTTACGCTGCCGAAAACAGGATAAGAGACATATATACCGCGCTCGTTGGAAGTAACGCCGCGGGCAAGATACACCCCTTTATTTCCATTCATAGCCTCCTTAAAATATGGCCTAAAGGCATAATTCTTGCCGACAAAACTCTTTGGTGTATCTCTATTAGAAGAAGCTAACGTCAGGCCGCTATTGTCCATAAGATAACAGACATCCGCGCCAATACCTGCCCTGTAACGGTCTAAGCGCTCGTTTACTATAGAGATATCAGCGCTGCTTAAACTCTTTTGAGAAAAGATATTAACAATATCGGGAGAACCGGCCAGAGCGCTGATAGCCCCTAATTTATTGGCCGACATATAAATAAATTGGGCAAAAATTTTTGTTTTTAAGTGACGCGCGGTATCTTCATCTTGCTCTACGCGCCTGCCGGAATAATCCACCACGCGCCATCCCAAACAAAAGAAGAGTAAGATACACGCGCAATAAAACATAAAGAAAACTTTAACGTGCCGTAACTCACGGTTATCCTCTTTGACAAAAGATTGCGCGCTCTGCTTTAAGGCAAAAAACACTACGGACACCGCTATCACAATAGAAAGCGCGCCCCTTAACAGCTGAACAGGAAAATGCGCCAGACGCAAAAAAGTATCGGTATTTACTATGTTTGCCGGAAAAAAATGAGCGGGCGCGACGATCAAACCAGTAGCAAAAGCATACAAAAACATAGCACCTCCAGCGCATCTTAAAAAAATACGCGAAGAAAATGGAAGGGGCGGATCAGGCGCTCTCGCGTGGCTTAACAAAACCAAAGACGCGTAAAAAACGCTTGTAAATCCAAACCCATATCTTACCGAAGCGCTAAAACCTTCTAAACCGAACCAAAAACCCAAAGAAGATAATATGACAGGAAAAATATAGAACAATGGGCTGACTTTTTTATCGCGCCCTAAAAAAGTATTTCTGCGGCCAAATTCTATAAGGCAAATATAGGAAAGGATCAAAATGGCCAGGCGCAGCACCTTGATCCAAAGCGCATCGCCTAAAGCTATAACAATGACTTCTATCCACTCATTGATACCATGGATGAACCCGAACAGCGCAAGCCAAAACCATGAAATAGACCCTTTTACCGCGCCCCGCTTAAGAATAGAAAAGCAAACGGCTCCAAGAAAAATAAAAGAGGCGCCGTAAAAAAAATAGATATAGTCTAACTGAAATTTTAGAATACCTGCCATCATAGAAATATCACGTTAGATATGCGCATATTGCATTTCGCTATACTTGAATCTTTGGATTTCGGAGAAATATTAAAAGTCTCCACCACCAATAACCTGTCGGAACTCTCTACCGCATACATAAAGCCCATGATCTGCTCCATCTGGGCTTCACAGTTCAAGTCAACGGAATACTTGCGGCTGATGGCATCCTCCTCCATCCCCATAGGCTTCATGTCAACGACATAAAGGGATGTCTTACGGGCCATCTTTTCCACTTCGCCTAACAAAAAAGCAACTTCCTCATCGCTCGTCTGAGCCTTTCTTGAAAATATGGCATAATCTTTAACAGCAGCCAGGACCCTATCTTTTTCCGATACGATGCGCGCGTTCTTTTTAATAAGCTCCTTCTGTATCTTTATCTTTTCATCTAAAAGGCGCATGCGCGAGACAATAGGCCCTACGATTAGCCTATCTACCAAAGCTATAGAAATAAAAACAACCGCGGCATAAAATACAAACTTCTCCCTCTTGTTAAGGCGGGACAGATAGGCCATGATCATGTGGCCTCCTCTCTTGCCCCTTCAAGGACGGCGGCTATCTCAAAATCCACCAACTCCTGATTATCTACCTTTTTCTTAGAGGTATACTTTGTCTTGACATTCTTAAAAGACGGTGATCTTTCCAGGTCATTAACATAAGAAAAAACAGCGGACATAGAACTAGCCTCGCCCCTTATGGAAAATGCCCCTTTTTCCTTAAGGCGTATACTCGTCAAAGATACCTCAAGCGGCGTCAGATCATACAATTCCGATAAAACGTTCAAAGATAGGCCGCGAACCGACAAATAATTCCTAATTATCCTGACTTTTGAGAAATCTTTTTCAATTTGCGAAGCCTCTTCATTCAAGCCCTTAAACTTTGAAGAGAATTTATTAAGATATTCAGATTTCAGGTAAATATGAACTAACAAAATACCACAGATAAATAAAATGATGGTCATAACAAGGACGCCGGCCTTTATGATATCTTTCCCTCTTTCTTCAAGCGACTGCCTTAATTTGACCTCTTCAGGGATAAGGTTAATGGCAGCTGTCTCGCTCTTAAAAAGAGGCGCGATCACGTTTAACATAGATATTGAACGCGGATTTATCAGATCTTTAGGAACAGGATCGCTTGCAGCTACAAGATCAACCACACTAAGCACCCTAACAGGCACGCGAAACGCGTCAAGCATCATAACTTCAAGGTCTTTTAGCTCATCTATTGAGCCTGTAAAAACTACAAGAGAAGGATTGGCTTCTATATCTTCAGCCTGATAGGCGTCAAAAGATTTTTTTAATTCATCTATAAAACGCGAAAGGTATTTTTCTTTTTCTTCAATAAGCTGATGCGCGCCCATAGAGATACTCCTTAAAAAGATCTGCCTATTTTTAATATAGACGCCGAAATCAGTAGACGAAAAATCAGTATGGATAACACAAAAAGGCGAATCCTGGACCTCAAACTTAAGATATTGATACACCAGCATGCCTATCGCCTCAGAAGACAACAGGATCTTGTCGGCCCTGATGCCGGCTTCTTCAAACATAGCCAATTGTTTTTTTATGACGTCTTTAGGAACGATAACAAGCAAAAGCTTTGTATAACTCTGCCTGAAGGTCCCGATACGCACATAATCAATGATCACTTCTTCGCGCGCGTAAGGAGTGAGCCTGCCGGCCTGGAGATTAATGATCTCCTTTATCTCTTTTGGATCCTGAGAGGGTATCTCTATGTTCTTGGTGATAACAAGATTGGATGGAATTGACGCGATAACAACGCGCTGGGATCTCTTGGGGCTTGATCCCGCAAACTCCCTTAGCGCCTTCACAATATCTTCCCGGGAAAGGCCGCGGGCATCTTTATAATAAACACCGCTTAAGATCTTTTTTGCAGGAAGCTCTTTTACGCTGGCAGCCTTGATCGCGTCTCCCACAAAATCAAAACAAACCATGTATTTTGAAACCATAGGAGCCAGAGAACCAAAACTTGGAATATTGAACTTTTTGTTCACTGAGCTATTCTCCAAAACTTCGCCAGAGTTCCATATCCTGTATCTTCCAGGGGTATCCTTTGAAAGACGCATGTAATATTCTGCGAACCCTTTTTATAACCGTAGCCCGCTTCAGCAAAAACAGTAAAATACTCTGATACTGCATTTACAAGGCCGCTTGAAGCAAACTGGCTTAAAATTGTAAGATCTTGCGGGCTTAAAGGTGTAAACTGGCTCAGTTGCGGGACAATATTCGTTGAGCCTGTAAAAGCGTTATCATCATCTGTTTCCTCGACGCCATCTTTTCCCGCGCGGAAAAGCAATACTTTATCGGCCAGTTTCTTATCAAGGCCCAAAGCCATAAGTACCACAATTGAGGCAGTATTGACATTGACCTGGCCCTGTCCGTAAACAGTCAAATGATCTTTGACACTATTATATATTGTAGCGGTTACTCCACGAACAAGCAACAATTCATCTAAAAAGTAGTGCAAGGATTATTGCTGCGTATCATAAGGTCAAAAACATCTCTGATAGGCACGTCATTTACCATAAGTGTGACGCGTCCCGATACTTTCATCGTAGGGATAATGTTAAGGCTGGCCTTAGTAGCCAAAAACTTCAAAGCCTCGGCAACATCCATATCTCTTAGATCCAGCGAAATATGGCTGGGGTCCGCTTCCTGGCCAACTGTAGGCGTAGGGGGCGCGATCGGCATCTGAGGCTTGATCCCAGGCACCTGAGGATTTGCCTGAGCATAACGCGCGGGCTCCTCGGCTCCTGCAGGCAGTACCACAGAGCCCACGAGGCTAAGAAAATAAACAAAAAAAACATTTTTTAATAAACCCGCGTTAATTCTCTGCTTCATAAGTTTCTCTGGTAAAAATATATTTCCTCGCCAGATCAGCATCCTTATCGCTTGGCGCTTTCTTAAGGAATTTCTTAAAATGCTCCACAGCCTTAGATTCATCAACAAGATACTGAGAATAAATAATGCCCAGGTTGTAATGCGCGTATTGGTCTTGCGGCCTTAGCTCCAGAGTCTTTTGGAACTCTGATATGGCATCTTCATAAGCCTCTTTCTCTGTGTAAATAACTCCGAGATTATAATGTAGCAGGGCGTTTTCTTTTTCAAGTTTCTCAACTTTAGCGTTAAGCAAAGAGAGTTTTTTCGGGAAATCTTCTATTCGCGCTTTCAGGCGTTCATTTTCTTGCGTTGTCTTGCGGAGCTCAAGCGACAACTCTTCTATTGCCTGTTCTTTTGTTTGAAGAGCGCCTTTAACCTTCTGATCCTGCTTAGCCCATTGTTGTTTTTCGCTATCCCAGGTCTTTAGGTGAGAATCCATGCGCTGTATCTTCTGTTTTTGGCTAACGCTTTCCTTGGTGATCTCATGCGTAACTTCATCTTTTATCTCTAAGGCGTCGCTAAGTTTTTTAACCTCTTTTTTGAGGCCTTCATTCTCTTTTTCTAAAACTGTTTTCTTCAAGGTAGCATCCTTGAATTCCTTTGGATCGATATTTGCCTTAGCGTCTTCTTTGAGCTGTTCATTCTCCTGCTGAAGTTTCACAAAACTGTCCAACATCTTTCTGACTTTAGCCTCTGATGCCGCAACCATCTTTAAAAGGCTCTCATTCTGAGCTTTCAACCCCTTAGCCTCCTCTATAAGGTCAATGTTCGCTTCATATTCTTTTCTGGCGCGTTCCCACTCTTGTCTATCTTTTTCGCGTTCATTCTGCGCTGCCTGGCTTTTTGTTTCCGTATCGCTCAATGACTTAACCATATTATCCATTCCGCCCTTTAAAAGCCTGTTCTCTTTTTCTAAAGCGGCGTATTTTGTCATGGCCTGGTTATATTCCAAAAGCTGCTTACTAAATACGGCCAATCTCCCTGACAACTCTTCTTTCTCATCTTTAAGTTTAGATATCTTTTCCACGCTCGCCTTTAAAGCGCCAGAAACACTATCTATCTGAGTTTTATTTTCTACGGCGAGCTTTGTGAACTTTTCAAGTTCCTTCGCCATCTCCTGCCTTGCCTTATCGCTTTGGGCCTTTAAAGACATCAGCTCTTTCTCGGCGTCTTCTTTCTTCTTAGTCTCATCGGCAAGCCTGCTTAACGTATCAGTGACCTTTGGTTGCAGATCATTTAATTTTTGCATAAGTTCCGCGCGCTCTTTACGCAAAGACTCCGCATCCTTTTCAAAATAGGCTATTTTTCCCTTAGCCAAAGACAGTTCTTTCTGGCTCTCCTGTTGCCTCTTATCCATACTCTGGGCATCCTCCTGCGCCTTTTTTAACTTCGCCGAGAGCGACGCGACTTCCACATTGGAATGCGCGAGATCGCCGCGCGTTGAAGATAGCTCCCTAACCGTATCCTTAAGTTTGCCTTCAATGTCCTTGCTCAACTCCATTACTTTAGATAAAGCCTCCGCATGCCGTTTAGCCAAAACTTCTTTTTCAGCAAGCGCTGAACTTACGTTGTCTTGCGCTATCTTAAGTTTAGTTTCGGCAGCCTTCAGCTTATCCTGAGTCTTTTTAAGATCCGATGTCAGGTCATCTTTTTCTTTTACCAAATCCAGGTTATCGTTCTGTACAGCAGATTCTTGCGTTTGCGCAGCTTTTAATTTATCTTCAGTGAACCTTAAATTCTCTTTAGCGGCCTCAAGCTGATCTTGCGTAAATTTCAGAGACTCATTGGTTTTTTTGAAAAGATCGCTGTCTTCCTGAGACCTATCCTTTAAGGCCTTTAACTCCTGCTGGAGGCCAACCGATTCTTCTTCTGCTTTTAACAGCTTCTGTTCTGTAAATTTCAATTTATCTTCGTTAAATTTAAGTTTATCCTGAGCGCTTTTCAAATTTTCTCGCGTGGTATCCAGGGCTCTTAAAGAAAGAGCTGCCTCTTCCTTCTGTTTTTTCAGTATCTCGCTTTTTTCTTTTTCAAGCGCCTCTATCTTATTTTCACTGAATTTTAACTTCTCTTCGCTCAATGATATTTTGTGTTCTGCCAGTTTTTTATCGTTCTCCAGATCTTTAAGCCTGCCATCCGCGGCTTTCAAGCTTTCACTTAGTTTATTAAGTTCCTCTTTATGCTTCTTGGACACCGCGTCGCGCCCTCTCGCGAGATCGTCAAATTTATCCTCAAGTAATTTTTGCGCTCCGGAGGCCTTGGCTAATTCTTCTTTATGCTTCATGCGCAAGGCTTCCTTATCCCCATCCACCTTGTCTGATCTATCCTGCGCTGTTTTAAGCTTTGTCTCTAACTCTTTGACGCGCGCGCTTAGCGTCACGCGCTGCTCTTTTATAGCCGCCATCTCATCGTCATAGCCAAAGAGTATCTTTTTGCGCTCTGAACGCATAGACTCCAGCTCACCTTCCAGGCCCTCTTTCTCAACCTGCAATTTCTGTATCCTGGCCGCTGATTTTTCCAAAGCCTTCTCAGCCTCTGAAAAACTCAATTTTAATTGTTCCAATTCACTTCTCGCCCCAGCAAGCGCCGTATCTTTAGTAGCCGCAACCTCATTGTATCTGTTGGCCTGAGATACTGTCTCTTCCACCTTGCCAGAGAGGCCTTGCTTCTCTTCCTCAAGGCTCGCGATCTTATCCTGGGCAACCTCTAATTCCTGGTTATACTTTTGTTTCTCCTCTTCAACAACCTCAATTTTTTTCCTTACCCCGTCAACTAAAGCCCTCTGTTCTATCTTAAGATTATCTATCTCCTGGCGAAGGGCATCACGCTCATCTTTAAGCTGTTGGAAGGCATCGTCAAAATTGTTAAGCGTCTCGTGAATAGCGCTCGCGGTTTGATCCTGGACAGAAAAACATGTGCTTAGGCCAAACCCCTGGACTATCACCGCGAAAAATAATATCGCTATTATCTTCAATGATCGTCTCATATTAGGCCACCGCCTTTTTTGGTCATTCAACGGCCCTCAACCCTTTAAAAATTATTTTTTTACCGCCCTCCAAAGAAGGCGATATCCCAGAAAAACCGGCATCAGGCACAACCGGATTTACCGCGTTATACTCCTGCCTTCCCTTAACCCCGCTCTCTTCCACTTTCTGTCCGGCCGCTGTCACAAGGACGTCACCGGTAATGATCTTGGGCGTCAACATTATTATAAGCTCTGTCTTAGCAATAGTATCTGTCCCTGATTTAAACAGCTCACCAAACAAAGGTATCTTATTTAAAAAGGGTGTCTTTTTAGAACTTCCCGTTCGCTCATCTTTACGCAGGCCGCCAATAATAATAGTCGTGCCCTCCTTAACCATAACCGTTGTCTCAGCCAAAGAAGTATCAATAATAGGTATCTTGTTCTGTGTAGGTGTTGTCAATATTGAAGAAACGCTTGATATCTCCGCCTTGACCTTCATCGTGACATAACCATCCTCATTGATAACAGGCGTAATAGACAGCTGGGTCCCAATATCAACGAAAGTGACTTGCTCAGCCACGGTGCTTGTCACCTGGCCTGTAGTAGTTGTAGTGGTCACATAGGCCTGCTTTTCTCCTACGTGAATACGAGACTCCTGATTATTGGTCACCACCAGCTTAGGATTAGCCAATATCTTACTGGATGCTAAGGTTTGTAAATACTTTAAAACGGTATTGAAATCCTGTTTACCGACAAGGCCAATATTCAGACTCTCCGTGCCCACAGCTGGCAAACTTGAAGAAAGCGCAGACGTAGTTCCGCTAAAAGGATATGAACCCGCGGGGCTTAATCCTTGCGACGTCAAATTAGCAAGTGTCGCGCCCCTGGAAGTAAATGCCCCGGCTGTTGTAACAGGATTGACCGTAGTAAAAGGCGTAGACCCAGCGTAAAAAAAGGCATTTTTTAATTTAAGCATATTAAAAAGCCCTTCCCATTCCATACCCTTTGTATTCTCGTCCGAAAGTTTCAATTTTATAATAGTAACGTCTATGACTACCTCTTTGGTCTTGGTGTCAAGCTGGCGTATCAGGCGTTCTATTTCTTTCATGCGCTCGGATAAAGTCTGCACGATGACCTGGTTGGCCCTTTCATCGGCTTTTATAGAACCTAATTTCTTTGCCTCCAGCTGCCCCTTTAACTGCTCTTCCACGTCTTTAGCCTTGGCATACTGTAATTGGAATATCCTGACCTCATTTTTTTGTTCAAACGCCTCAAGGGCTTTTGACATCTCCCTTACGCGTTCCGGAATATCAATGATCAGCGCGTGGCCTGATTCAGGGTCCACTAAGACCCTTCCGATCTCGCTTTTAAGCGTATCAAAAAGGCTGAAGGCCTGGTCAGGTATCGCGTATTTTAGACGGAATGTCACTACCTCGCGCGTATCAGAAAAAGGCTTGCCGTAAAGAGCTTTATATTCATCTTCTGTCATCACATTATAGATCTGCCCCCTCTGATCATAGGCGAGTTTATTAGCTCTAAGCATAATATCAAATACATCTTTGACCAGGACATTCTCCACCATCAGGGTCACGCGGCCGGCAACATTTTTTGTCGTTACGATATTCAAATTGGCCCTCTTAGATAAAAATTTTAACGCGTCTATTACATCAATGCTTCTTAAGTCAAGTGATACAAACCCCAGCATGCCGCCTGGTATTTTATCTTCCTCCTTGACGACCTGCGCTCCTTCTGACTGCGCTTGCGCAGATTGCGCTAACACAGGCTGCATTCCAGCTGCCTGTTCTTTAACGGCCGGCGTTTCATCAGCGGCCATGGCTGCTAAGCTCAACAGGAACACAATGCTCACCACAGCTAAACAATACTTTTGTTTTATCATCTGAGTTCCACTTCAAGCCCTTGATAACTTAAAACCACTTTATCTTTAAAAATAGCCTGGACCTTCACTCCATCAAGGGACTGGCCCCTCTTCAAAAAATATGTCTTATTCGCCGCTGGATCTTCTATCATAGCATCGGGGTTATCTGACCAGGAAATACCAACTAACTTATATTTGCTCATGGCCTCTGCCTGTTTGGCAGTTTCTTGCCCGGGTTGTTGAGGAACAGCTTGCGCCGGTTTCTGTTTGCCCAGTTTAAATATATCCCTGGTCCTGACTTTTTCCATATAAAATGTAAGGGCTTTCAACTGAGAAGCCTGCTTTAAGGCCCCCAACTTGGAGCTACTCTCCTGTTTAAAAGAAAAAACCGGCAAAACAGATAGTTTCAAAGCCAGAAAAACAGAAGTGCCGATAAAATACGCCCCCACCACTATAGATATAAAGGTAAGAATGGCGTTTATCTTCTTGGTATCTACGGGGCCGCTCCATGATCTTAAAAAAGAAGCGAGCGTATCTTTTAAAAAATTAAATCTACCCCTTAACGCACCAATAGAAAAAAGGGTCGCGCCCCTGCCTCTCATCACTGCGTTCTTTGAAAAACGCGAATGAGGCTCTTCTATCAGCTTTAGAAGCTGCTTCTCTGGAGTAAGGTTGGAGCTATCCTGGACCATCCTTTTCTATCCTCTTCTTCTATAACTTCCCTGATCAGCGCTTCATCTATAACGCTTTTTCTCTTCAAGACAAGCGCCTTAAGCGCCTTATGGCATATCATGGCGATCTGGCGCGGATATCCTTTGGTATAATGGTGGATCTCTCTTATCGCGCCGTCTAAAAACAAGAACATCTTTGACGAATACCCGGCCTGCCTTATCCTGAATTCTATTAAAGAACGCGTCTCATCTTCGCTCAAAGGATTCAATGTATATTTAAAACTTATCCTGTCTAAAAAATTCTGCATATTGACTATCTTAGCGTATAGCTCCAACTGGCCCAGGAGGATCAGCTGCAAGAGCTTGAACTCATTGGTTTCATAATTCAAAAGGACGCGCAGGGCTTCCAGGGTCACTTCATTTAACTTCTGCGCTTCGTCCACTATCAAAACTACCGTCTTATTTTCATCAATGCCCTTGCGAAATAGAAATCTCTCCAACGCCTCCTGGACATCCAGAATAGTTGGCGAAGTTGGGAGCATCAACTCAAAATTGCGCGCTATTTTAGTCAAAAAAAGCTCTTCCGATTCAAATGCCGGATCAAGCACGATATTAAAAATGAAGTCCTCTTTTGACCGCAGCAACGATATAAGTTTTCGCGAAAGCGTTGTCTTGCCGGTACCTACGTCGCCCAATACAACGCTTAAGCCCCTTTTCAGGCGCAGTTCTATCATAAGGTTAGTCAGGGCTGTTTCGTGTTCCCTGGATTCAAAAAAGAATTCAGGGTCAGGGCTGGTTGAAAAAGGCTCCCTAGCGAAACCCAACACTTTATAATAACTCATTTAGGCTCCGGCGCTTTTACGAATATCTTTATATCCGCGTCTTTCTTTAATTGTTTTATCCAATCTATTAACGCGGCGTACTGCTTCTTTACCTTTATTTGCTCATAATAAGACTTCTCTACTTCAGGAAACTTTTCTTTTTGGGCCACCCTTTTCTCAAGCGTGTGAAAAACACCATAGCCACGATAAATAAGTGTTGGCTTATATACCGAGCCTTCTTTTGAGTCTAACATGGCATACGCATCTTCTTTTGGTATCTTCCAGAGCTCTATTAAACACTCAAGAGACACAAAGCCCGGCCGCACCGCGAACTTTGGGTTCTTTTTAGCTTCCTTCTCCCACAGTTTAGGATCCTTCATCTTCGCGTAATAAGCCTGCGCGGCTTTTAAGTCTTCAAATTGGACGAATTCAACTGCCAGCGTGTTATATTCATTAAGATATTCCTGCATAGCCTCTTCCTGAGTAACCTTGGGCTGAAAACTCTTTCTTACAGACTCCCTTAAGATCTGCAATTGAAGAAGATGCCTGAGCTCGTTCTCAAATAGTTGTATAGGTTCCCTTACCCTGTCTTTGACCCATTTTTCATAAGCTGGTTTATCCTTTTTCCAGTCAAAATCCACTTTCTCGGCTTTCAGCAATTTTGTCATCTCATCGTCAAGCTCTTCCTGAGCCACGGTTATATTCCTTCGGTGCGCTTCATAAGAAAGCAACAGATCTTCCCAAACACGGTTTTCCACCTCCTGAGGCGTAGTAGGCTCAGCTCCCCACCTTGACCCGAATATAGCGGCCGCCGCTTTGGCAAAACGGTAATTATCCATAGGAACTGGAACGCCAAAAAATTCTCCGGCAGGCTGCTCGTCCTGGATCTTTATGACTTCTTCTTGGGCGAACACCGCAAAATTGCCTATACAAAAAACTAAGAATAGGCCCAAACATAACTTATATATATTCGCTCTTACCTTTATCATGCCGTTTCTTGCCCCTTTTCCTTTAATATCTTTACGATAACTCTTAAAGTATAACCTTCATTTATCAGCTTTGAGACCAGCATAAGCCGCTCTAAAACAACCTCTGAATCATACATCCTCACGCGGTTCTGCCTGGCCACGACATCCAAAAGCCCCATGTCCGTGTAATGATTGATTGCCGCGTAAGAAACGTGCGCCTGCGCTGCTATTGCTTTTGCTGAAATAAGTTTTTTGTTCACCATATTTAACTATCCAGTTTTTTCTTTATAAGCCTCAAAGGATAACCATCATCTTTAAGTTTAGATATGACACCAAGCTTAGCCCTTACTTCAGAGAGTTCGTAAAACCTCTTATTCCCGCGTTTGACGACAACATTAAAAAACCCTAAATTAGTATAATGATTTAGGGTCGGATAACTGACGCCAAATTTATCAGAAATCTCTTTGGCGGAAACCAGGTCTTTATGATTATCATTCATCATGTCGTGATAAAAGCAATAACTATCGTACTTAAAGTAATCACATTAAGTAATACAATCAATATTATTAAGGCAATCTGCTTATTTGTCAAGAAAAATGTTAAAAAATCCGGGCTAGTAATATCAAGAGGGTTTCGGAGGCGCAGCGGGCGAAGAGGAACTCTTCAAGTCTAATATCTTGCATGTCAAAAATATGGCCAATTCAGTTTTCGACTTTGAATCAACCGTATTCCTAAATAAAAACCCGAACAACGGTATCTTACCAAGCCAAGAAATGCTATCTGAGTTGTTTGTCTTCTCATCCTTCATAAGGCCGCCGATCATAATAGTTGAGCCGTCTTCAACCAAAACAGTCGTCTCTGTCTCAGAGGTCTCAACAATAGGAATAACATTACCCGTGGAAGTCTTATATGTCTGGGATGCCGAACTAACTTCAGGCTTGATTTTTAAAGAAATAAAACCATCGTGCGGGATCGTAGGCGTAACGCGAAGTTTTACACCTACATCCACGAAGTTTACGGCCTCTGCCGTCTGGGTGGAAGTTTGACCTTGGATAGCCGACGTCGTTACATAAACTTGTTTGGACCCAACCAATATCCTCGCTTCCTCGTTATTAACAACAGTAAGCCTGGGGCTTGAAAGTGTCTTGGTTTTTCCTACTGTCTTCAAGGCCTCAATAACAGCTTTGTAATCGTTATGATCTTGAGGATTCGTTTTACCTATAGTCCATTTATTGCCGGTTGTTGTAACGATCTGATCAAACATGCCCTTCACAGCCAGTTTCTTATTCAAGACGTATTCCCAATCAATACCAAATGAAGTCTTATCAGTAAGCGTTACTTGTAGTATCTTGGCATCAATAGAGATCTCTTTCGTGCGTTCATCAAATATAGCAACAACATTCTTTATCTTTTTAAGTTTAGCAGGATAGTCTGTCACCATCAACTGATTGGACCGCGCGTCCCACTTGATTGAGCCGACACCCCATCCATGCCCTTGATATCCAATGAAAACTTATCTGGTAACACTGAAGAAACTATTGCGTCCTGCGCGATAGATGACGAAGATTGCCCAGAGATTAGGGCCGGCGTTTCTGCTGACGTCGTAGATACAAAAAACAGATAAATAAAAAAATAAAACAATTTCATAACATTAGACTGCACTGATTTCCCTCCTTGTTAAAAATGACTTCATTATCCTTTATCTCAACGATCTGAACGCCTGCAAAGGAATCTCCCACACTTAAAAAATATGTTTTTGAGGCCTTTTTATCTTCTACTATTGCCTTGCGGCCTTTGTCATCCATGATCCCTACAAGGACTATATCTTGTAAAATATCCACGCGGTTTTCCAAAACAGCAGGTTTCATACTTTCTATTTTAACACCTGAGTTACCGGCCAACCTCTGAATTGATACAAAAACATCCGTTATGTTAGATCTTTTTAATCCATTTAAGAAAGCAGGATTTGAACTCGGACTTTCTTTTGTGATCAACTGGTAAGACTTGATAAGGGATAGCCGTTCACGCGACTGAATAAGCTCAATATCCAACCGCTGCCAAAGACGCAAACCCGGCAATATGACGCTGCCGGATAAAAGCAGCAAGAGAAACGGCGTAAACATAAATAGACTATCTCTAATTTTCATGATTTCTCAGAAAAACCGTTATCTTAAACTTGACCCCGTTGCCTGACGATTTTGGATCAGTATTGACATAATCAAGGCGAACATCTTTAAAAAGCAAAAAATGCTTCAAAGATTCCAGGTAATGAAAAACAGTAATGGCGTCTTGGGCCGCGCCGGTCATTACAAGCGTCTTGCCTGTTTCAAGACGAAAATCCGTAATAAAAACAGTATCCGGAGTCAAATCATAGAACCCGCCAAAGATCTTAGAAACAGGATACGCTCCGAAGATCTCCTTATTGATAAACGCGGCTCTTTGTGTCTTTTTCATTTCCTTTTCAATAGGAGATAAAACGTTCAACTCTTGACGAAGGACATTAAGCTCATTGGTTTTTAGATCAATGAAACGAAGCACAAAAAGAGAAAAAATAAAAGTGGTCATTGCGGCAAAAAGCGCCGTCTCCCGCCGCGTCCGCCACGCGAGCTTTTTTTGGGCAGCCTTCTTAAGCCCTGCGGGAGTTATATCAATGCCTTTATGTTCCTCTTTTAACGCCAAACCTAAGACCGATGCGAAAGAAACTCCGGCATCAAGCATCTCCTGTTTAACGGCGGGATACGTATCCAGGTCTTCCCAAAGATCAAGATTTATTATAGGTAATGGCAACGCCTCCAGAGAAACTACCTTTTTAAAATCATCAGATATTCCCGTGACACAAAGCCTATCCGTGCCCTTGAATACACTCCTAAATGCCCTGTAAAAAAGCTCAACGCAAAGCTTGATCTCCTTAGCCAACCATTGAGTCTGGTCAAAACTCTTCTCTTTAGGTGAAACAAACGTCCGGCTGAAAATAGAACATCCCTTGACAATGGCATTGAAATCAAACGTTCCATGATCAATATTAAGGAAAAAAACACAACGGTCTTGAGACTCTTCTTCGGCCATCTTCTCCTTTTGAGATGACCAACGCAGCAAACCCTCGGTATTTAATGTCACGCGGTATGGAAAAATACCCAGTCTTCCAAGGATCCCAAGATACCGCTCAAGCTTGGCTTGTTGGATCAAAAAGACGGAGACAAACGACCGGCCCTCTTCATCAACTCCCACCTTTTGATAATCATAGACAATTTCCCTCTTGTCTTTGCCAAAAGTTTTTTCGCGGGATACGTGCAGCGAGACCATGTCTTTGATCTCTTCGTCCACCTGCGATGGAAGACGCAAAAACCGTGACAATGTAACATACCGCGGCAAGGACAATATCACATTATCCGGCCTCAGATTATGGGTTTTTAATTCCTTGGCGATCAAAGGTTGAGCGTCTTTGTCAAAATCCTCAACCTCAAAGGAAAAACAGTGCGTAACTATCCTTTTGGGTTTTTGGGCAATAGAACGGCATATCCGGATCGTCGTCCCATTGAACTCAAAAACAGTTAATGGAGCTTGATTTGCCATTAAACTTTTCTCTTTTTATCAAACCATTGAGCTATGGGCCAGCTTACATTGTTCGGATATTCATGACTTAAACCGCCGATTTCCTGAAACTTAACCGTATAACCATGTTTTACAAGCTCTTCCTTGGCGAAATAGCTCTCGCTAATATCAATCGTGCCATCAACCGTTCCGTGAACAATAAAAACAGATATGGGCTGCTTTGCGTTATTTAGATCCACTTCTTCACCGCGCAAAAGCCATTTCAAAGAACCGGAAAATGGCGCCATAGCGGAGAACACATCCGGATATTTAATGCCTAAATAATAACAGATTGTGGCACCTCCGGAAAACCCTGTAACTAAAACATTCCTACCATCAATAGAATAATTGTTCTTGGTCTCTTCAACCATCCTCAGAATATCTTTATCCTCATTTGTATCCCAAAAATTACTGTCTTTGGAATCCGGACAGGCAACAATAAGGCCGTATTTTTCCGCAGGCTCCTTCCAGCGTTCCATTATATCCGATCCGCGCCCTGTGGACCAATGAAGAGCGACTACAAGAGGATAGTTTTTTGCAGGGTCATATGCTGTGGGAGTATAAAGATAATAAACAAAACCGTTTGTTTCTTTCTGAACAACATCTGCGATGGCAAAAGATGCTCCAAATAATACAAAAATCGCTGTTAAAATTACGAGCTTCATTTTCATAATATTCCCAAAAACCAAAGAGCGAAAAAATTACCTACAATTCACTAAGTGACAAGAACAGTACCTTGGATCCGAAATCGCCTCATCCCACCCCTCGGACCGTAGTGGTGTCTGATTGTTTTGAGGTCAGGTTGCCGTTTGCATCATAGGTGTAGGTTGTGGCAGGATTGGTTGAGTTGTAGATCACGGCTATCTGATGTATTGAGGCATTGCCTGAAGAGTCGGTTGCCTTGGCTGTTATGGTGTTTGAGCCATGGACCAGGCTGAAATTATCCAGCGTGAACTGGTTGCCTACCACCGACGCAAGAAAACCGTTTACCCTGACCGTGACAGGGGTTGCCTCTGTTACAGTGCCTCGGACCTGGATCAATTTAGGCGCGCCTGCAGAGGTCTGGATAAGCTGGTTTAAGTTATTGTTGGTATAGCTTGAAAGGGCTGTGTCTTCGGTTGAGGTCAGCCTGTTGCCTACTTTATCATAGGTGTAACCAATGGAAAAAGGCACGCCATCAACAGTGCCTGATTCACCTGTAAGGCGGCTTAGGGTGTCATAGGTGTAGCCGACTGAACCGTTAAGCAAAGTGACACCTGTCCTTCTGGATAGGTTATCATAGGTGTAGATAAACCTTGAGATATCCAAAGCGTTACTGTCCTTGTTGATCAGTTGAGTCAGGCGGCTTGTGTTGTCATAGCTATAAGTGGCTAAAGCGTAGTTGGGATAAGTGGTTTGCGTCCTGCGAGAGAGCTGGTCGTAGGAAAAATTAGTTTCCTTAGTGTCAGGGGTGGTTATTCTAATTAAACGATTTAAGTTGTCATAGTCATGATAAATACTGCCATAACCCGTAATACCTAAGCTGGTGCGGTTACTGTTTAGGTCATAGGCATAGGTAAGCGTTGTCGCATCAGGATAAGTTTTGCTCGTCATGCGATTTAATGCATCATAGATATGGGTGGTTATACCACCTGTATCTGCGTTTGAGTTATGTTACCGACAGGGTCATAGGTATAATTAGTCGCATTGCCTTTACGGTCAATAATACTGGTTAAATGGTTATTTGCATCGTAAAAATATTGAATATAATTTCCCGCAGGGTCAGTTGCTCTTGAGACCATGTTATTTGTGCCGTATTGTAAGGTTATTGCCCTGCCCGAAGGCTCAGTGATTGAAGTAAGCAAGGTCTTGCCACCTATATTTGAATATGCGAGAGTTGTCTGGTTTAAATTCCTGTCTTCAACGTATAAAAGTTTCCCTGCTAAATCAAAACGGTAATGAATACCGTATTTGGACTTTAGGCTAAAACCGGAGGCGTCCTTGGTAAGTTTAGAGTAATTGTTTATAGGAACAGGGTTATATGTCCCATCTCCCTGAGGCGCATAAATCTCTTTGGAATTATTCTCCTTGTATAAAGTGACGTGATTTGTGTATTCTTTTAACCTTAATGAATAGGAATGTGCCCAGCCATAACCAAAAATGAATTCATTGTCATCCTGACTAAAATCGTAATTGTAATTTTGCGCGCCTGCTGTTATGGCTATATTGTCAATAGGTTCCGGTAAAAGTCTGAGGAATCCCTACTTGACCTGCGCAGGAAGAGGGCGTGATGGTACATACGGTAGGAGCCGGTTTGATCGTCCATGTGCCTTTCTGGACAACACCACTGTTAGCGTTTGCGTCATCCGTTGCTAAAAGATACGTATTTTTCGCACCTGTAAACGGCGCTTTGAAAGTCACCCGCCAGTTAACTGTCAAGGTTGTGCCATTACCTGAGACAGTAGTCAGGGAACAATCAAGTTTAGCATAAGAATTTTCAATGATATTCGCCGAACCTGGCGCATAACCGCCCAACCAAGCCGTGCCGGAATCATCACGCAAGAAGAGTTGATTGGAATTTTGATTATAGAGTCCTGAGAAACAACTAGCTCCACTTACCTGCGTATTGACAAGAAAATTTACAGTCCACAAATGCTGCCAACTCGAAGAATCAGCGTAAGTGGTAGTGAAAGCCTGCGCGATATCTACATGACTGTTGCCGGTAGAGGATGTGATAGTGCCTAGCGTGGGAGTGTTAGCAAAAACTGAACTACAGAAGAGAAAAAGAACTAAATAAGCTCCTACAATACTTCTGGTTTTTAATACCATAAAGCCCTGTTTGGGAAACAGTTTATTGTCGGTGCTTTTCACGATGCTACGTAACCCATATATCTGTCAAGACTTTTCTTCCAGTTAAAAAATCCGGATTATGGATTGGGTTTGGTAACGGTCTGGTTCTGTGGGGAGGCGTTCATGGTTAACTCGTCAACTCTCGCGGAAAGCTCATCTATCCTCTTTGATAAGGCCACGTTCTGCTCAGCCATCTTTTTTTCCAATTTATTGAATTTCAAAGCAATATAGGAATCCAGGTCTATGGGACGGTATACTCCGGCTATTTTCTCTATAGGCCTATCGTCCTCTACTCTGAAGTTCAGGCCTTGAACTGTCTTTACACTACGCGTCACGTTATATGCTATGGCTTCCTGGTCTTCGGTCTTATAATCTTCTAAAGAAAAAGCAAAGCGGACGGCAAAGAACAAGATATATATGCCAAAGATAGGCCACATCATTTTTTTCATTTGTTCCTCCATTCTAGCGCTGAAATAACGGCGCGGCAATATACGCCACCTTCTTTTTTGCACAATAGACAAAAAAACCTCAAGACTTCATACAAAGCTAACGGCAGAAAAAATAAAAATAAGCGCGCTTTAGAATCATTTTTTAGCATCATGATAAAACGGTTACGGATAGAAAGGAACTTTTTGTCTTTCGCGCTGAAGCCTGAGCCGGAACCTGAATGAAAACTCACGCATGCCGGGCACGCGTAAGCCTTCCACCCTTTCTTGCGCGCCCTCCACGAAAGGTCCACGTCTTCAACCATATAAAAAAATGCCTTATCAAAATAGCCCGAAAACCCTCTTATATCTTTTAACATATCAAGCCTATAGAGCGCCATAGCAGAACACGCGCCAAAAACTTCGCCAACCCTGTTAAACTGGCCAACGTCTTTTTTATCGTGGCCCAATTCGTAAAATATTCTTAACAATGTTAAGCGCTGTCCTACGCTGTAAATAGTCTTACCGTCCGGATAGTATATCTTTGGCGCTAATATTGCCGCAGAAGGCGGCACACCGGCCCCGCGGCTATTTTTTATAAAATCGCAAAATACTGATAAAAAATCTTCCTTTAAGTAAGCATCCGCGTCCAACGTCAGGATCCATTCTCCTGTGGCCTGGCCTATGGCCTGATTTCTTGCCTCCGCGGCCCCGGCATTTCTACTATTAGATATAAGTTTTACTTCCGGATACCTGGCCTTGCTATATCCGCAATCCCATCAGACGAGCCGTTATCAACGACAAAAACCTCTTTATCAGAGTAAGATTGGCTAAAAACTGAATCCAGGCATTTCATTATGGTGGCTGAACTGTTATACGCGACAACAACACAGGATATCTTCATGTCTGAATTGAGAATTTCACTATATATTAGGTTACGCAAAAAGTTCCGTGGGCAAAGAAGCTTTCATTGCTTTTGCGTCATTCAATAAAATTATGGTGCTCAATCCCTGTAACGAGGTCTCGCGCCTCGGCTATTACGTCTTCCATTGACGCGTATCTCTACCCTCCATAGCGGCCTATGGAAAAAATATTGTGCTTCTTAAGATACCCCTGGATAACGCTCAATGCCGCGTTCCGTTTTTTATCGTAAACACAATAACCGTATTTAATATCATTACGATCAATGACTTTCGCATCTTCTTCCTTAATAGGAAAACCAATTTTAAGGCAATCATCATAAATGTCCTTAAGCGCTTTTTTCTTATCAATAGGAGCGTCTTTCGTATAAGAAGCCTCAAAATAAACCGAGGAACACCCAGGCGGAGCCATATTTTGAGAAAAATTGGTAGAGATGCCAAGCCTGTAAAAAGAGATATCTTTCTGCGGGAAGTATATCCAGTGCTTGTCTGACTTGAGTTTTTTGGAAAGGCCGATATTGACGTTAAAAAGTGACGTATACCTTAATTCCGAGATGGCCTCTCTGACCCTATCCGGCAAAGGTGTGATAATGCGGGCCATTTCAGGCAATGGAATAGTAGAGATGGCCTTATCAAATCTATATCTGATACCATTAGAAAATAAGCATTCTTTCTTTCTAAGGTCAATGCGGACAACTTTACAGCGCGTGCGGACCCTGCGCCCCTGCCTGGCTAAAGCATTAGTTAAAGTTTGAATGCCACCGTAACGAGGATACCAAAACATATCGTTATAACCCTTAGCCCCCAAAGGGATCCACTCGCCGGCCCATTCGTGGTTCAACTGTTCTAACGAGAACTTCCAAAACTTCTCGTTGTAAGGCAGCATAAAGTGCTTAGCTATTCCCTCTCCGAACGTAGCCAGGGCCCAGGCTTTAAAACACAGGCCGTTGGACTCGCTGTTCTTTTTTTGTTTTTTCAGGGCCCGCGCTAACCCGGTTGAACACTCTCTGGCAATATATGACGGAAGCTTCAAAAAATTCGCCTGGAACGGATAAGGAATAAAAGACCCATGGCTCCATATCCAGCTGTTCCTCTTCTGCCTGCGCAAAGTGCTGCCCAAAAAGCCCATGATAAAGGCCTTGGCCTTTTTTTCCTGAAAATGGAGGATGTGGCCGGCGATATCAAACGTAAAACCCCGGACATCACGCGACCGGCACAAACCGCCGATGGACTTTTCTTTTTCAAAGATCTCATACTCCGTCTTTAGATGAGCCGCCGCGCTCAATCCGCTCAATCCTGCTCCAAGTATAACTATCTTACTTTCAGGCATTATTTTAAAAATATTAACAACGCAACGGCGACAAGATTGAATATCATATTAAAAAAACACATTTTAAAGACTATTCCCGGGACTGACATGCCCTTATCTACCAGGCGCAAAACGAAATGGTCGCGGCTCTTCTTGATAATGGACTTACGGCCCGCCATGCGCATAACAATGACAAATATCAGGTCATACAACGGAAGGGCGAGTATCAATAAAGGCACGAATAAAGCCATTTCGCTGCCAATGTTCGCGTAACTCGTCAATATCGCCATAACGGCAAAGCTTATGCCATTGAAAAGACTGCCCATATCTCCCATATAAAGCTTAGCAGGAAAAAAATTGAACCTCAAAAAAGAAAGATTACTGCCCAAGAGAGCTGCTGCCAGCACACCCACAACAATATTTCCGGTCACATAACTGATATATAGGAACGTCGCGGCGCATAAAATAGAAATGCCGGAGGCCAACCCATCCAAGATATCCAAAAAATTAAAGGCGTTCATAATAGCCATGAACCAAATAACGCTAAGAATAGCATTAACGGCCCATGGCAAAAAATAAATGTGTGTTTCTACGCCGGCCGCGGCCAAAAAAACAGCTATCAAGAACTGAAAAAAAAGCTTTTTTAATGGCGGTAGGCCAAGGATGTCATCCGCTAATCCTAAAGAAAACGTCAAGGCGAGCGCTAAAAGCACAAAGGCAAGCCTCTGATCAAAGATCCCTAATTGAAAAAAAACGAAAACAACAGCTATAAAAAATGAAGACGCGATACCTAATCCTCCGAGTTTTGAAATACCCTGGGTACCATCAATCGCGCGGGCTTTTAAAATACACACTTTCCTGCCCAAAGGCGTAAAAAAACCATTTAATAAAAAAGATACGGACAAAGCGATCAAAAAAGCGAAAACCATATACTTATCCCGCGTTAGTTACACTGGAGCTATAGAGTTTATCTAAGCTCTCGATCATGAATTTTAATGAAAGATCTTCGCGGCTTATGACTATACTCGCGAATTTCTTCATTCTATCGCAAACTTCACGGTTCTCCAAAAGAAGATTTACCTTTAGCGCGAGTCCTTCTGTATCCTTAGGTAACACCAGAAAACCATTAACGTTATCTTTTACAAGTTCGCTTGCGCCGCATATATCATAGGCGACGATAGGTTTTGAAAGGCACATTGCCTCCAAAAATACTAAAGGCGAACCTTCCCACAAAGACGTCAATACCAGGACATCAATAATAGATATCACAGCTTTGATATCCCTGCGCCATCCTAACAAAAAAAAATCTTCTGAAAGATCGTTCCTTTTTATCTCTCTTTCCACCTGAGGCCTTAAAATGCCGTCTCCGGCCAAGAGGAATTTAACTCGCGGATCAACATTCGCGATAAGCCGCGCGCACCTGACAAAATCAAGAGGATTTTTCTGAGGTTTTAAACACGCGACCATTCCAACTACCTTCTCTTCCTTAAGCCCTAAAAAGTTTTTTAGGTTCAGGGCCTCCCACGGGCCTATAGACTTAAAGCTATCGCGATCTATCCCGTAGCGAATAAGGCAATATTGCTTTTCAATGCCTATACCATTATCTAATCCTTTCTGAATATCGCTTTCCGTGACAGCTATCAATTTTAGGGTGATCTTCGCGCTCAAGCGCTCTAAAATAATGTAAAGGTCATTGAAAAAACTTCTTAGATAATCGTGAAATCCCCACCCGTGGATCGTGTGAAAAACAACTTTGACGCCTGCCGCTCTTGCGGCAAATCTCCCCAGGATACCTGCCTTTGAACTATGGGTATGGACGATGTCTATTTTATTGATCCTTATATAAGAAACCATATAGAAAAACGCGAGCATGTCTAACACAGGATTCGGCCGGCGCCTCAAAAAAGGCAAAAGCTTCAATCGCAGGCCAGGGATAGCCCTTGCCTCATCTTCAAGCGGCCCGGGTGAAGCGATAAGATGAATCTCATATTTATCTTGGGGCAAATTGGCGAGCATAGCCAGCACGTTCTTCTGCGCCCCGCCTAATTCAAGCCGAGTGATAATATGCAAAACCTTTAATGGCATGGGCGTTTTAAAACCTCCCTTAACACATTTCGCCTAAAAAATAATAGATACAAATATATCCTGGCCTCATAAAAAAAGATCCACGGCAGGCCTATCAAAAATCTTAACAACCGGTCATTCTTTAAGATCGTAGCGTATCTATTACGGATAAAACGCGCCTGGAGTTCCGGCGATATCCGCGTGAACGCAAAGTGGCGCAAAAGTCGCGGGCCAGGCTCTATATGGGCTGCCGCCCCTCTTTTATGATAAGCGACCGCGCTACCGCAATGAAATGCCAGCCAACCAAGCCTATG
>Ga0051987_10000085_pt1 | contig 43065 bp, 35 predicted proteins | sample CryGey08umfilter_2_FD_58083 | JGI IMG/M metagenome (GOLD analysis project Ga0051987, IMG submission 58083) | Groundwater microbial communities from aquifer in Utah, USA - Crystal Geyser 4/10/14 0.8 um filter | ecosystem: Environmental > Aquatic > Deep subsurface > Groundwater | place: USA: Utah... | reverse complement strand
CCGATTAAAGTGGTACGTGAGCTGGGTTCAGAACGTCGTGAGACAGTTCGGTCCCTATCTACCATGAGTGTAAGAAAATTGAGAGAATCCGACCTTAGTACGAGAGGACCGGGAAGGGCTAACCCCTGGTGGATCAGTTGTCGAAAGGCATTGCTGAAAAGCTAAGTTAGTAATGAATAATTATTGAATTCATATAAATAAGAAGTCAATCTCAAAAAAAATTTTCTTTTAAAGTTCGTGAAAGACTATCACGTTGATAGGCCTAGGGTGCAAGTTATGTAAATAATTTAGCTAAAGGTACTAATGAAACTGTAATAATAAATTTTATTTAATAAAAAATTTTTTTTTATTTAGAGGTAAAAAGATTAGAAAGAAACCGTGTTTGGAACTTTTATCTTATAACTTACAACACCTTTTTTTTGGTTGTTATTTTTTTTTTCCTATTTTTTTACTATGTTTGACTTTTATTTGTCAACTTTTTGATATTAGTATTACTAAAGTTTATAATCTCGTTTTAATGGGGACAAGCCTTAGTTTTTACTATTGTATTTGATTATTATTAAATTTTTTTGAATCTTCAGATATATGGGGACTTCCTATAGAATTTCAATTAGATTTAATTTTACATCCTTCTTTAAATTACGTTCTTCCTATAGGAGTGGATAGCTTGTCTATATGATTTGTTATCTTAAATCATTTGATTATTTATTTATCCTTACTTTATACTTTTTCTACGCAAAATAAACAATACGGCTTTATTTATTGTTTACTTTTATTACAATGAGGTATTGGAGGGGCTTTTATGGTCTTTGACCTATTAGGATTTTTTATTTTTTTTGAACTAACTTTAATTCCTATTTATTTAATTATTTTAATTTACGGTTCTCGTGAACGTAAAATTAGAGCGAGTTACTTAATTTCATTATATACTCTTTTTGGATCTATTTTTATGTTTTTTAATATTTTATATTGTTTTGCAAAATTTGGAACAACCAATTTTTTTGTCTTGATGACTTTAGATTTTGCTCCGGAAGATTCAAAATTTTTGTGAATTACCTTTTTTATTGCATTTGCAGCAAAAATACCTATGATTCCATTTCATATTTGGTTGCCAGAAGCTCATGTGGAAGCTCCTACTATAGGATCAGTGATACTAGCTGCTTTACTTTTAAAATTAGGTACTTATGGAATTTTACGCTTTTTATTACATTTATTTCCGGAAGCTACTTTGTATTTTAGTCCTTTAATAAATGTTTTTGCTCTAATAAGTATTGTATTTACAAGTTTGACTGCAATACGTCAAATTGATTTAAAAAAAATTATTGCATATTCTTCGATCGGTCATATGAATGTTGTTCTTTTAGGAATGCTTGTTCCTTCTGTGGAAAGTATTGAAGGAACCATTTTTCAAATGTTAAGTCATGGCCTCGTAGCAGGAGCTTTATTTTTTATTGTGGGGGCCTTTTATCAACGTTATAAGGTACGTTCTTTAGAATATTTTGGAGGATTTATGATTACAGCTCCTCTTTTGGCTACATTTTTTTTAATTTTTTCGATGGCTAATATTAGTTTTCCAGGAACTAGTAGTTTTATTGGAGAATTTATGATATGTTTTGGTCTTTTTGAATATAATAGTTTTGCTGTAATTATAGCTTCTATTAATATGGTAACTGGAGCGGCTTATACTCTATGAGCTTTAAATCGTGTAAATTTTGGTAATTTAAAATCTCAATATATTTTAAGTTACGGGGATGTTAATCGTTTAGAATTTTATATTTTTTGTTTATTGGTAATTTTAATGTTATTGATGGGGATTTTTCCTAATTTTATATTAGGAATTTTACATAGTGTTTCTCATTTTTTAGCTTTCACTTTTTAAATAATTTATGTTTAATTCTTATGAAGCAAAGTGATTAAATAAAATAACAAGAAAAAATCTAAATAGATTTTATGATTATTATTTATTAGGACAAAATCTTAATATTGATGATTTAATTAGTTTACAAACTTTAACAAATTCTACGGCTACCCAATTTCTTTTAGACCAAACTTTTTCTAAAAATGAAATTTATCATTTAGGAAATGCTTTCATAGGGCCTCAGTCTTATATGCAATTATTAGAGTATAATAGTTTTTTTTTTTTTGGTTTTGAACCTCGTTTTGAAGCTAGTTTACTAAATATTTGCCTTGCGCGTCTCCGAGAAGATAATAATAGTGATATATTAAATTATGGTTCAGCTTTTGAAAATTTTTTTAGTAATGGTCATAAAGGTTCTAGTTTAAAAAATATTTTAGTCTTAGCCGAAGGTAGAGATTCTTTATTAAAAGAATATCGTTTTATGAAGTCTACTAAAATATTTTTTGGTTCAGAATATAACACTTTAATAACTAATGTTCAAGATTTAATGTTTTTTTTAGCTTCTAAATTTTATACTCAAAGTTCTTTTTTAAGCTCAAATTTAACTTCTTTACATTTTTTAGAATTATTTGGAGGTTCTAGTTTTCAAAAATTTTTTGAAAAATCTAATGAAAAATCTTTAAGTTATACTTCGTATACACTTTCTAGTTGATTTTTAAATAGTAAAGTATTAAAAATGCCCAAAAAGTGTCCGCAAAATGTTATCTCTGATATTTTTGAATTAGGCCTATATTCTGACGTACAGTTTGAAAAAAATATTGGTCTCGTGAGCAAAATACCTTTAACTTCTTTTTATGAAAATGAAGGTTTAAGTTTATCTATTTTTGGAAGAATTAATAAAACGCATAAAGTAGCTTCTTTAGCGAAATCTGGTTTATATTCTATACAGGTATGAGTATCGCAATTTTATTTTTTTATGTTTGAATTAACAACTTTATTTTGAAAATGATGAATTTTTGATTTAAAAAGTTCTTATAATTTTGATGAATTAGAAAATTTAAATAAAATTGATAAAAAAAAATATTCTTACTTATCTATAAATAATTTTGATGAATTTGGAGATTTAAAAAATGAAGATCTTTTTTTAAATTTAACTGATTATTTCTGTTTATTAAATGTATATACTGCAAATGCTCAGAGTAATATTCATCAATATAAGCATATAACTTTTAGAAAATTTTTAAATAAACAAAAACTTTTAAATGGTTTGAGTATTCCGCAAATTTTTAATTTTTATACAAATAATTTAATTTTAAAACATTCAACAACTATGGTTAATTTATCATATGTTTATTCTTCAAATCTTTTATTAAAATAATATTTTAAAGAGCTCATAGTTCAATTGGTAGAACATATCGCTCATAACGGTAATTGTATAGGTTCGATCCCTATTGGGCTTAAACTCCGGAAAGGTGACTGAGTGGTTTAAGGTGTTAGTTTGCTAAACTAAAGTATTGTTTAAGTACCGTGGGTTCGAATCCCATCTTTTCCGAAAATTTTTTAGATTTTTAATATGATGCGTCTAGTACAAACACAAAAACATCCTTTTCATGTTGTAGATTCTAGCCCATGACCGTTATTCACAGCTTTAAGTATTTTTTTAACTTTTTCTGGTTTAACTTTATATATGCATTTTTATTCTAAAGGAGGTTTTATCCTCGCTTTAGGACTTTTTTTTTTAGTAATTTGTAGTTCTTTCTGATGACGTGATGTTGTACGTGAAGCTACTTTTGAAGGACAGCACACTTCTTTTGTCCGCGATGGTTTAAAAATGGGTATGGTTTTATTTATTATTTCTGAAGCTATGCTTTTTTTTGCTTTTTTTTGAGGATTTTTCCACGCAAGTTTAAATCCAGTACCCGAAATCGGATGCGTTTGACCTCCTAAAGGAATCGAAGCTTTAAATCCATTTCATGTTCCTTTTTTAAATACTCTTGTTTTAGTACATTCAGGAGCTATGGTTACTTGAGCTCATTATAGCGTTTTAGCTGGAAATAGACGTGATGCTATTTCTGCTTTAATCTTTACTATATTATTAGCTATCTTTTTTACTGGTTTACAAGCTTATGAATATGTGAATGCTCCTTTTGGACTTTCTGATAATGTTTACGGTTCAGTATTTTTTATGACCACAGGTTTACATGGATTCCATGTTATAGTGGGAACTCTTTTTTTAGCTGTATGTTTAATTAGATTAATTACTCATCATTTAACTAAAAAAGTACATGTAGGGTTCGAAGCTGCAATTTGATATTGACATTTTGTAGATGTAGTATGAATTTTTGTATTCATCTTTATCTATTGATGAGCTTTCCCTGTAGAAGTTTAGAGTTTAATATCTTATTATAAGTAAGAAAGACAAAATAGCTCAGTTTGGTTAGAGCGGTGGAATCATAATCCATAGGTCGTGAGTTCGAGTCTCACTTTTGTCACTTTTTTTTTAGATTTTTCTTATGGCTAATTCTACTTCGATGTCTTTTTCTAGCTCATTTCGTTCTTTTGTAATGCGTTGATTATTTTCAAGTAATCATAAAGACATCGGGATTTTATACTTAATTTTTGGGGCATTCGCTGCAGTAGTTGCGGTAGCGCTTTCTTTATTAATCCGTATGGAATTAGCAGCTCCCGGAGATCAAATTTTTCAAGGTAATTATCAACTTTATAATGTTGCGATTACAGCTCATGGTTTAATTATGCTTTTTTTTGTAGTATTTCCTATTTTAGGAGGAGGTTTTGGAAATTATTTTGTTCCTTTAATGTTAGGAGCTCCTGATATGGCTTTTCCTCGTTTAAATAATATTAGCTTTTGACTCTTTCCTGTTGCTATTGCTTTTTTATTATTATCATCATTAGTAGAATCTGGGGCAGGAACTGGTTGAACAGTATACCCTCCATTATCTTCAGTACAAGGACATTCAGGTCCTTCTGTAGATTTGGCTATCTTTAGTTTACATATTTCAGGAGCTTCTTCTGTAATTGGATCTATTAATTTTATTGTTACTATTTTTAATATGAGAGCTCCTGGAATGTTTATGCATAAAATTCCTTTATTTGCTTGAGCAGTTCTTATTACCGCCTTTTTACTTGTAATTTCTTTACCTGTAGTGGCTGGGGCTATTACTATGCTTTTAACAGATCGTAATTTTAATACTACTTTCTTCGATCCAGCAGGAGGAGGAGATCCCATTTTATATCAACATTTATTTTGATTTTTTGGGCATCCTGAAGTTTATATTTTAGTATTACCTGCTTTTGGTGTAATTAGTCAAATTTTATCAAGAAATTCACGTAAACCTATTTTTGGATATTTAGGAATGGTTTACGCTATTATTTCTATCGGTATTTTAGGTTTTTTAGTTTGAGCACACCACATGTATACTGTAGGTTTAGATGTGGATACTAGAGCATACTTTACAGCAGCTACAATGATTATTGGGGTTCCTACAGGAATTAAAATTTTTAGTTGAATTGCTACTATTTGAGGGGGTTCTTTAGATTTAAATAAAACTTCTTCTTTATGAGCGCTTGGATTCTTAATTTTATTTTCTTTAGGAGGAATTACTGGAATCGCTTTAGCTAATGCAGGATTAGATATCGCATTTCATGATACTTATTACGTAGTAGCTCATTTCCATTATGTTCTTTCTATGGGAGCAGTTTTTGGAATTTTTGGAGGATTTTATTTTTGATTTGAAAAAATTTTTGGTTTAAGTTATCCTGAAATTTTTGGAAAAATTCATTTTTGACTTACTTTCTTAGGAGTAAATATTACTTTCTTTCCTATGCATTTTTTAGGTCTTGCAGGAATGCCTAGACGTATCCCTGATTATCCTGATGCTTATACAGGTTGAAATGTAATAGCTTCTGTAGGTTCTTATATTTCTATTATTGCATTTTTATTATTTTTTGTTCAAACTTATTTAGTTTTTTTTAGTAAACCTGAAGATCAAGCTTTTGGTATTGAAGAAGCAAAAAAAACTACAAAAGTTTCTGTAGAAAAAATTTTATCTTAACTTTTAAATATTTTAAATATTGTGAAGGTTCCTTCGTCTAATGGTAGGACATTACCTTTTCACGGTAAGAATATGAGTTCAATTCTCATAGGAATCATTTTTACAAATATAGATTAATTGGTAAATCAGCTGCCTTCCAAGCAGTAGTTATGGGTTCGATTCCCATTATTTGTATTTTGGATAAATGGCTGAGTGGTTTAAGGTGTTAGTTTTGAAAACTAGCGTGTTGTCAAGGCACCGTAGGTTCGAATCCTACTTTATCCGTTATGTTTTCGAATTCTTTTTTTGATCTTGGAATGGCAAAAGCTTGACAATATGGATTTCAAATTCCAGCTTCTCCTGTGATGGAAGGTATAGTTAACTTTCATCATGATTTATTTTTTTTTTTAGTTGTTATTATAGGTTTTGTTTCTTATGTTTTATGAAGAAGTATTGTTCTTTTTAATAGTGAAGCTAATAAAGTACCTTATGTAGTAACACATGCAGCAGCATTAGAAATTATTTGAACTATTTTACCTGCAGTAATTTTAGTACTTATTGCAATTCCTTCTTTTTCTTTATTATACTCTATGGATGAAATTGTAGAACCTTTGTTAACTATTAAAGTTATAGGTCATCAATGATATTGATCTTACGAATTTGTAAATCCTTATTATTTATATAAAGATATGTTAAAATTACACGGATTAAGCGATTTATCTAAACAATTTTTTTCTGATGATAGTGGTTCTGTTATTACTTATGATAGTTATATGATTTCTAATGACGATGCAATTTCTCGTGAGCAACGTTTATTAGAAGTAGATAATAAACTTTATTTACCTGTGGAAACTAATGTTCGTCTTTTAGTAACTTCTGCAGATGTTATTCATTCTTGAGCAGTTCCTTCTTTAGGTATTAAAATTGATGCTTGTCCTGGACGTTTAAATCAAACTTCTGTTTTTGTTAAAAGACCAGGAATTTTTTATGGGCAATGTTCAGAAATTTGTGGAGTAAACCATGGTTTTATGCCTATTGTAGTTTTTGGTTTAGATTTATTAGGGGATGGTACTTCTTTAGATAGTATTAAAACTGAAGGTGTTTCTTCTCTTTATTTTTTTTTCTTAAAAAAAAAATATGATTAATTTTTTAGATTTTTTATATGTTTAATTTATTTATTATTATCTTTATTACAAGTTTAATTTTAGGTTCTTTAAGTTTATTAGTTTTAATGTTAAATACTATACATTCTTTATTGCTTTTGTTAGAGTTATTCATTATGGGTTCTTTACTTTTATTTTTTTTTAAAGTAGAATTTTTAGGTTTAATTTTTTTAATGATCTATTTAGGAGCAATTCTTGTTCTTTTTCTTTTTGTTGTTATGATGCTAGATATCAAAACAACAGCTGTTCAGAATGATGATTTAAATCAATTTTTTTTTAAAGGTTTAGGTTTATTTTTTTTTATACCAGTATTTGTTTGGTGAATTTTTGGAGACGTTATTTTTTTATCTGCGATGTGACAGTCTTTTGCCAAAACAACATTACATTGGTCCCTTTCTTTATCAATTCTTGATTTTTTTCAATTAATTAATTTTTCGTCAAATCTTGAAGTTGTAGGTTGATATCTTTTTGATTTTCAGCCTATCTTATTTTTATTATGTGGTGTTATCTTATATATAGCTATGATAGGAGCTATAGTTGTTTCTGTAGATAGCCAAATGAATAGTAATCAAAAAGTTCAAAATGCTTTAGTACAAGGTATGCGCCGAGGAAATATTATTTCATATATGACTTCTCACGTAGACCAGCGTCATTGAAAAATGATTCCTAAGTTACATTGAAGTCCTAGTATAGCTCATTATCCAAAGCCGAAAGCTTTTTTTTGACCATGATTAGGTAAAAATACATTTTAAAAATTTTTTTAATTTTTGATAAAAGGGTGGTTAGCTCAATTGGTAGAGCATTTCATTTACACTGAAAGGGTTACAAGTTCGAGTCTTGTACTGCTCAAAATAATATTATTATTTAAATATGTTTGGATGATTTAGTATCTCAGATATTTGTATTTTTATAAGCTTATGTTTCATTTTTTTAGCTTTAATAGGTTTGTTGATTAACCGTTTAAATATTCTTATTAGTTTGATTTGTATTGAATTAATGTTTTACGGTGTTAATATTTCTTTAATTATTTTTAGTTCTATTTTGGATGATCAATTTGGAAGTTCCGCTACTCTTTTTATTGTAACAGTAGCCGCTTCTGAGTCAGCGATTGCCTTAGCTTTACTTGTTCGTTTTTTTAGAGGATTTAGCGATATTTTTTTAGAAGATTTTTAATTATATGTTACAACGCGGTTCTGTAGTGGATATTGTAGATAATTCAGGAGCACGTGAAGGTAAATGTATTTGTGTTCTAGAAGGATTTTTTAATAAAACCGCTATTGTAGGGTCTTTAATTGTTCTTTCTATATTTCATATTAGAGTTAATGATAAATCTACTAGTAAAGTAAAAAAAGGCCAAATCTTTTTAGCTGTAATTGTTCGCACAAAAGCTTGAACTAAATTTAAAGATGGGACTCGATCTCGTTTCCGAAAAAATTGTGCTATTCTTTTAACTAGAAAAAAACAAATTTTTGGGACAAAAGTTTTTGGGCCCGCTTCTAGACAATTAAGGAAAAAAAAATATTTACGTATTTTATTAGCTTCAGGATCTAATTTTTTTTAATTATTATGAAAAATATTTCAATTATTAACAAAGATTTATATTATATAAGTATTTTTAATAAAAAATATTATAATTCACAAAAAAAAGAAATTAGTTTTGAAATTAGTTGTCCTTTAATACAAACAGGTTTCCATAAAAAAAATTATTTTAATTTTATTTATTTTTTATTTTTTATTTCCAATATTAAACCAAAATTACGTATAGCTAAGAGTAGCAATGCTCTTTTGAAAGTAAGAAAAGGTGCTTTAATTGAAAGTTTTTTTTCTTTACAAAATTTTCAAGAATTAAAAACTTTATTTTTTTTTTTAGATTTGAAATCTTATATTAAAGAGTTTAAAACCTCTTTGTATAAAAATATTTCAATTAATAATTCTTGAAAATTAAAATTAATTGTAGAATCTAAAAATTTGCACTTTCTTCAATTATTATTAGGTCAATCGTTTTTTTTTCATTTAATATTTAAATTTCCACATTTATGTAAAAAAAAACAACTTTTTTTTGTATCTACTTTATAATTTATGAATTTTTTATTATTGGAAAAAACAGTAAAATTTAAATATTTAAGACATTTTTTTAAAAAAGCAAATAAATCATTAGCTCTTTATTTAGTATTAAATCAAAGAAAAAATTTATCTTTATTAAAAACTAAATATCAGTTAATGACTATGCAAATTCCTAATCTTTTTTTAAATTTATTATTAGATAAAAAAAGTAAATTGAAATGAAAATGATTATCTATTTTACAAGGGATTATTTATCTTTGTGTAAGTTTTGATTATAATTTTAATCTTTTAAATTTAAAAACTTTAGTTTTTAGTAAAAAAGATTTTTTCGTTTTAGGAGGTTTTTATCGTGGTTTATTTTTATCATGAGAATCTTGAAAATGATTTTTAGATAAATTATCTTTATTAGGATTTTCGTCCCAAAAAGATTTGCGTTCTGCCTCTTTAAGCTATTTTTTATTTAAAATAATTTATTTTTTATCATTTTTTATATTGATGAATTTATTATACGTTAAATTGTTATTTAAACGAATTGAAAATTTAGAAGTATAGTTTTAGAATTATGGCTACACGTTCACAATTAATCGAAAATCAAAGAAAAAAAAAATTTAGGTCTGCACGAAAAGCTGCTTTACAAGGGAATCCACAAAAAAAAGGAACAATAGTTAAACTTATAATACGTAGCCCCAAAAAACCTAATTCTGCTAATCGTAAATTAGCTTACGTTCGTTTAGTTACGGGTAAAAAAGTTTACGGTTATATAGGAGGTATGGGTAAACATGGATTACAAGAACATTCTGTTGTTTTAATTCGTGGGGGACGTATTAAAGATTTACCTGGAGTAAAATACCGTTTAATTCATGGAGTTTATGATTTTCCAGGAACTGCTGGAAGAAGGACAGCCCGCTCAAAATACGGAGCAAAAAGCCCTTTTGTTACTTAAACTTGTTAAAAAAAAGTTGAATTATATCAAATTAATATAGAGAGAAAACTTGGATTCTATTAAATTTATTACTAAATTATGTTTATTAAAAGAAAATTAAAAGAAACTGAAATTAAAGATTTTACATTAAATTTTGGTCCTCAGCATCCAGCGGCTCATGGGGTTTTACGCCTTATTTTAGAGCTTAATGGAGAAACCGTTAAAAATGCAGATCCTCATATAGGATTATTACATCGGGGAACTGAAAAATTAATTGAAAATCGTAATTATTTACAAGCTTTACCTTACTTTGATCGATTGGATTATGTATCAATGATGGTTCAAGAACATACCTATTCTTTAGCTGTTGAGCGCCTTTATGGAATTAATATACCAAAACGTGCGCAATGAATTCGCGTATTATTTTCAGAAATTACACGTATTTTAAATCATTTATTAGCTATAGGATGTCATTCTATGGATGTGGGGGCGATGACTCCGCTTTTATGAGGCTTTGAAGAACGTGAAAAATTATTAGAATTTTACGAACGTGTTTCGGGAGCAAGAATGCACGCAAGCTATATACGCCCTGGAGGAGTTTCCCAAGATCTTCCGAGCGGCTTTGTAGAAGATGTTTATAGTTTTATTTTAGATTTTTCAGCAAGACTAGATGAGATTGAAGAGTTGTTAACTAATAATCGTATTTGAAAACAACGTTTAGTTAACGTAGGTATTGTTACAGCAAAACAAGCTATACAAAATGGTTTTAGTGGAGTGATGCTTCGTAGTACAGGGATTCCTTGAGATCTACGCAGAAGCCAACCTTATGAAATTTATGATAAAGTACCTTTTCGTATTCCTGTAGGAACTCGCGGGGATTGTTATGATCGTTATTTAATACGTATGCAAGAAATGCGCCAAAGTTTACGCATAATGATGGCATGTCTTAAATATTTACCTGGGGGTTCTATTAAAAGTGATGATAAAAAATTTGTACCTCCTTTACGTTGAGAAATGAAAAATTCTATGGAATCGGTTATTCACCATTTTAAGTATTTTACTGAAGGTTTTAAGGTTCCTGCTGGGCAAACCTATGCTGCAGTAGAAGCTCCTAAAGGAGAAATGGGAGTTTTCCTTATTTCTGATGGCTCAAATCAACCATTTCGTTGTAAAATTAAAGCACCTGGTTTTATGCATTTGCAAAATTTACCTGAAATGACTAAACATCATATGATTGCAGATGTCGTTACTATTATAGGTACTCAAGATATTGTTTTTGGGGATATTGATCGTTAAAACTGTAAGATTTTATTTTAAAAGGATAAAATTTTTATAATTTATAATTTTTGATTATTTAGTTTATACTGAAAAGTATAAACACACCTAGAGCTACTATGTTTATAAATATAGGTTCTACAAAAATTAAGAGGTAATTATTTAATAAAATATATGAAATACTAAAAAGTATTAAAAAACTTAAAGAAATTATTAATAAATAATGAAATAAAAATGTGAAAGGTAATCTGTTTAAACGTGTAGTTATATTGTAAAGAATTCTGTATAACCCTTCAGGGCCTAAAAATTCAATAATTCCTCTATCTATTTTTTGATATGTTTGTTTATATCCAAAATTTAAAATATTTTGATTAATTCATTCATTATAAATTTTATCAAAAAATCATTTTTTATTTAAAAAAGTATAAATAATACGAAAATTTTTGTTTAACTTAATTTTTAAAAATAATGTAGTAAAATATGTATTAAGGGTATTATATATTACAAAACTAGAAAAAGCTCCTAAAAAAGTAAAAATTAGAGGAAAAAGTTTTATAATATTGTCTAAATTTTCTAGTTCTAAAAAAGTATTATTATCATAAAGTTTTCCGACACTAGTTTGTCAATAATTTGACGCAAATCCTATAATAAGTTCGTTAAATAAAAATCCTGCGCAAAAACCTGCTACAGAAAGAATAATTAACGGGAAGTTCATAAAAAAGCCACTTTCGTGACTTTTTTCAAAATAATTTTTAAACCCTAAAGGTTTTTGTAAAAAAGTACGAGAAATAGAACGTACAGAATAAAAAGCAGTAATAAATGCTCCTAAAATCCCTAAAGAAAATCCAAAAGAACTTTCTATAGTTAAAAAAGAAGATCCTGCTTCTAATATAGCATCTTTTGAAAAAAATCCTGTTAAAAAAGGAAATCCTATTAAAGATAAAGACCCTATTAAAATCACAATAAATGTAAAATATAAAAAATTTTTTAAACCTCCGAATTTTCTCATATCTTGTTCATCTTGTAATGCATGAATTACAGAACCTGCTCCCATAAAAAGTGCGGCTTTAAAAAAAGCATGATTCGTTAAATGATAAAAAGCTACATCATAATGAGAAACTCCACAAGCAAAAACCATATAACCTAGTTGACTACATGTAGAATACGCAATTACACGTTTTAAATCATTTTGTACTAGCCCTATAGTTCCTGCAATAAAAGCAGTAAGGCTCCCTAATATTGTAATAAGAATTCCTACATTAGGGCTATATTCAAAAAGATAAAAAGTACGACAAATCAAAAAAACCCCTGCAGTAACCATAGTCGCAGCATGTATAAGAGCTGAAACTGGAGTAGGACCTTCCATTGCATCTGGTAATCAAGTATGTAAACCTATTTGTGCAGATTTTCCTACAGCTCCTATAAAAAGTAAAAGGCTAATGAGTGAAATTGTTTCAAAAGGCATACTTCCTATGTATGTAAGATAATTTTGAGAAAAATAGGTAGTAGATATTTGTAAAAGATCATAATCTATTGTTTTAAATGTAGAAAAAGTTAAAAATAAACCGAGGGCTAATCCAAAATCTCCAATTCTATTAACAATCATTGCTTTTAGGGCTGCTTTATTTGCTTGAAGTCTATGGAATCAAAAATTAATTAATAAATAAGAACATAACCCTACTCCTTCTCAGCCCATAAACATTTGAAGCAAATTATTACCTGTTACTAAAACGAGCATAAAAAAAGTAAAAAAAGATAAATAACTCATAAAACGTTGGACATGTGGATCTTCTTGCATATATTCTAAAGAATATATATGCACACATGTAGAAATACTAGATACAACTATAAGCATTAAAGCAGTTAAAGAGTCAAATAAAAATACTCATTTAATATCTAATAAATTTGAAAAAATTCAATAAAAGCATTCTACATTTATTGTATTTTGTGAAATAATGATTTCAGATAAAATATTAAGAGCAAGACATGTTGTAAGTAACATATTCATAATACTCAATAATAATAAGTCTTTTTTTGAAAAAAAAAAACTAAAAAAAATTAAAAATAAAAAATTAAGTAGAGGTAGAAATAATATTAATAAGTACATAAAAGTATAAGAATTTGGCTTTTAAAAAAAAGTAATTATTTAATACAAATAATTATAATATAAAAATATAAATTTATAAAGTTTGAAAATTTGTGATGTGACTTTATAAAACAAAAGAAAACCTTTTGTATAATGATGATTACTAAATGAGAATTTCTTGCTTAGAAAAACAATGATTTTTAAAAAAACCTGCTAAATCTATATTTTTAGTATCACCATCATTTTTTATTTTTTGTAATAAACAGTTAAGTTTATTTCGTCTTAAACGTACTACAAGAAAATCTTGTAGAACAAATATACGCTTTTTACGTAGAAATCAAGGATTTCCGGTACATGGTCAACGTACTTGTTCAAACGGTAAGACTGCAAAAAAAAAATTATGAAAAAAAAATTAAAAAATGTTTTTATCCAAATTAAAATATTTAAAAAAACAAAAACTAAGTAAAAATCAAAAGTCTGGGCGTAATAATTCTGGACATATTACTGTACGTAGGCGTGGAGGAGGACATAAACGTTCTGTTCGTATTATAAATTGAAATGGGGAACTAAAAGATTCTTTACTTATAGGAGTTTCTTATAATCCGATAAAATCCGGAATGCTTTTTCAATTCATAAATAAACTATCAGGAGAAATTTTTTATCAACCTGCAACTTCTAAATTTTCCTTATTAGAAGGTTTAAATTTAAGTGATACGTCTAAAACAAATTTATTCCGTGAGCCCTTGAGTAGTTTTAATATAGGAGATTATTGTAGCCATATAGGGTCTTCAAAAATTAATTATATTAAAGCTTCTGGTTCTGTAGGTAAAATTTTACAACGTTATACTTGAATTAAAAATTATATGTTAATAATTTTACCTTCAGGAGAACAAAAATTATTTTTGAAAACATTAGCAGCAGTTAAAGGAGCTAATCTTGGAAATACCCAATTATTTGAAAAAACTAAAATGGCAGGGCGTTCTCGTTGATTGAGTAAACGCCCTTCTGTACGAGGAGTAGCTATGAACCCTATAGATCATCCTCATGGAGGAGGTGAAGGAAAAACTTCCGGAGGAAGACCTTCTGTAAGTAAATGGGGACGTTTAACAAAAAATGTAAAAACCCGTAAAACAAAAAGAGCACTTTGACAAATTTTTAGTAGAAAAAAATAAATACGTATAATGCATAAACGCTCAAATTGAAAATACAATTACGTTCATAAAGATTTGTATCAGTTTTTTTTTTTAAAGGATGAAAATGTAATTTATAAAACACAAGCTCGAGGAAGTACTCTTTTACCTTTAGTATTAAATATTGATATGGGAGTACATGATGGGTATACTTATTTTAAAATAACCCCCACAGCTTCCATGGTAGGATATAAACTCGGAGAATTTGTACGTACACGTCAATCGTTTCGTTATGGGAAAAAATAACTTTTAATTTATGGGAATCAAAGGACAAAAAGTAAACCCTGTCGGATGACGCGTAGGTTTCTATCGAAAATGAAAAACTTTATGGTATGAAGAAAGTTGAAATTATGGTTTAATGTTAAATAAGACATTACGTATTAATGAATTAATGCAAAGCTTTTTATTGTATAAACGCTTACCTGCCTTAAATTGTAATATTATGGTAGCTAATCAAGGTACAGAAAAGTTTATTATTTTAGTTTATTTTTATAATTTAAGAGAAGAAGAAACTTCTCAAGTAAAAAAACGTCGTAAAAGATTGCGAGGAGCTTCGCGTTTTCAATCTGTGCGTATTTTATGAGATTTTGAAAAAAAATATACTCGAATTAAAAAACAAAAACAGTTAAATTTTTTTTCTGCCTTAAAATCATCTAAAAATGAACTTTTTTTTAATAAACGTTTATTAGAAGATGAAAAAGTTGTAGCTAAAAAAGTTACTTTCAAAGCACTATATTTCCGAACCTTTTCGAGGAGAAAATTACGTCCTTTAAGAAAGTATTCTATTTTATCAAACACTTTTTTAAAAGATGCTTCAAAAATATTACATCAATTTTTTTTTCAAAAAAAAAAAGAACAATCTTTTTTTTTTGAAAAATATTTTATATATTTTTTTCAAAAGTATATAAAAAGTATAAATACTTCTGCTGTAATTTATTTAAAAAAATTTTTATTAATTTTTTTACAATTTCCTTTATTGGCTAGTGCCTTATTTTTAAAATATGACGAAGACTTTTTTTTTGATATTCAACGTTCATTGAGTATCAATGAATATAATATGTCTTTTTTTTTTTATAATACTCTATCCATAAGTCAAAGCTTAAATTTTGCTTCTTTAATTAAAATTAAACAGCAAAAAGAAGATTTAAAAATAGACCCCGCATTTTTTTTAGGGAGAAATTCTTTTCAAGAAAGAAAACTCACATTAAAAGCTAACTATTTTCTTAAACGATTAGGAGATTTAAGTTTAATTTTACAAAAAAGAAAAGAAAAAAAAAGTGCAGCAGAAATTGCTCAAGAAGTTAATAAAAAAAATTGACGTTTACGTCGTGAAATGGGAATACATCAAAAACTTGTAGGTATTCGTGAATTAGCAATTCAACGTAAATTTGTTCGATTAAAAATGTTACCTTATAAACAAGTCTGAATGTCCCGTTTTAATCCAATTGTTTTTAAATTTCATAGATTAACTTTTCCTAATTTGGCAGATGCTCATTTTAAAGCTAAAATTTTACGTTTATATTTAGAAAAAATAAGTTATCATATTTATTATACATTCCCTTATATAACATTGGCAGGAATTAGAAAATCAATTGAATTATCTAAACAGCGTAGAGCAGAAGCAAAAGAAAAAAAAAAAGAAGATCTACCTTTAAAAAATATTATTCTACAAAATTTTGGAAAAGATTTGCGTAATAAAATACATTTAAGTAATAAAAAATGATTTTTTTCATTACAACATTTACATAATGCATTACAGTTTATTTTACAGTCTAAAGTAGATATTTTTTTTATTAATACTCATAGTTTATTAAGATATAAAACAAGATTAATTCCTTTGGACGTAAAAGCTCCACGCGGAAGATTAGGTGCAGAATATTTATGACAACATATTAAATTGCAAAAAATTAACACAAATCGTCAATATCAAAAAGTTTTAAAAAATCCTTTTTTAATTGAACGCAGAGGAAAAAGAAAAGGACCTTTTTTAAGGGATTTTGTTTTACTTATACTTATAGCACTTCTTACAAGAAATTTTAAAATTTTATTAAAATTTATTAATTACCAAACTAAAAATTTATCAAAAACAAAAAGACAAATACCTTTTATTCGTTTTTTAATGCGTCTTATTACAAATTTAGCTGGGAGTGTAGTACGAGTAAAAGGTCTTCGTATCCAATTTAAAGGGCGTTTTGACCGTTGAAATCGTACAAAATCTTTAGTATTTACCAGTGGTAATATTCCATTACAGCGTAAAGATGCTGATATTGAATATGGATCTTCGCATGGGCTTGTAAAAAAAGGAGTATATGGAGTACGCCTTTGGGTTTGATATGGACGTTATTATCATAAGTCATATAAAAATCTTTTTATAAGTTATTGATATTTTAAACGTACTTAATATAACGTATGAAACATTTTCCTCCTAGAAAAAAATATAAAAAAAATTTTTCTAAACATTTAAGTTTTCGTAAAACAACACAAAATAATGGTTTAGTTTATGGAAATATTGGTTTACAAATTGCTGAGTACGGAAAAATTTCTCATTTACGACTCAATGCATTAAAAAAAATATTAACTTTTTCATTACAACGAAAAGGTAAAATTTGATTACGTGTATATCCTATGATTCCTAAAACTAAAAAACCTCTTGAAGTGCGTATGGGAAAAGGAAAGGGAAACCTTCATTATTGGGAAACTACTATCTTTCCTGGAGAAATTTTATTTGAATTAACTACTGTCGATTCAAAAATTGCCATTAACGGTCTTAAACAAGTAATGAAACGTTTAGGACTTAAATCTCGTATAATACATAAATATGACCAACTTTAATTTTATAAATACTAAACAATATTTAAAATTATCACCTCAAAAATCATTTTTTGTGCAAAAATTATTAAATAAAAAAATAAATTCAATTACAAATAATCAATCAAAAAAGATTGATTTTCTATTTTCTAAAATTAAGCTTAATAAAGTTAAAAAAAGTATAGAAAATCAAGATTCTATTAATTCTTTAACACCTATTATTAAAAATAGATATTTTAAAATTAAATTATTTGGGTATAAACGATTAGTAAAAGCTTTCCTGATAAAAAAGGGTAAATCAAAAAAATTTCAAAGTTTTACTTATAGATCTCATATGTTTTTAAATAAAAGATATCCACAATTTCGATTAAAAACACATATTGAAATTTTTTTTAATCGTTATGCTTTTCCTAAAGTTGCTATAGAAAAATATCCTATATACCGTAAACGTAAGAGTAAAAAACCTTATCATACTTATAAACTTTTAGGTACACATGTAGAACAAAAATATATTTTTAATTTTTTTAAAGATCATTTACGTCAAAAACTTCAACGTAATCTTGAAACAAAATTTGAAGCTATTTTTTTAACTTTAGCTTCTAAAAAAATAGATTTAAATAGTGTACAACGAAAAAAAAATAAAAATATGGTAGAAAAATGATACCGTTTTCACCAAGGACGCTTTCGTTATTTTGAAAAAGAAAAAAAAATAAAAAGACAAGAATTTTTACTTCAATATAAAGAAAAATTTCAAGATCCTGAAAGATTGTCTAAATTAATAGAAAGACGTTATCTCAGAAGAATTAAAATGAATCGTAAACAATTAAAAAGATTTAGAGAACTTCGTAAATTAGAAAGAAAACGTAAATCTTATCCTAGTTTAGTAGGAAAAATAGAACGTTTTTCTATTCCGTGAAAAATTCGTCAAGATTCTGCACTTCTATTACCAAAATTTCGCGTATTCCTTATAAAAAATACACACTACGCTTGGGCGGAAGGTCACAAACAAAATATGGAAGCATTTTTACATCAATTTAAAACTAAAAAACGAAAATTAAATATCAACAAAAAAGTAAATTGATGGGTTTTATGTTATAATCGTTATTTGGAATCGCGAAATGCTTTATTATCACAAACATTTAAGTATAAGACAGAAGGTTTCCATTATCAAACACGATTAAAGGAGATAGGAGCTCAACATAAATATTTAAGAAAACAAAAAGAAGCTTTTTGAAAAATTTGAGATAGAAAACCCGGTACAATATTTAATTTTATTAAAGTGCGTACTCTTTTATTTCATTCTAGAAAAGGTAGTAGTGCGTGACGTTTTACTCTATGAGGTGCAAAATTTGGATGAAATCAGACTGAATTAGGGAAAAGTCTTTTTAAACAAAAAAAAGTAAAATCTTTAAGCAAACGTATTAAGATTCATCATGAAAAAGAGTATGTAACTCCTACAAATTTTCAGAAAAAATCTTTAATTATTACACCTACTTCGATCCCTTCTACTTTTATTTTAAGTATGAGTTTAGATCCTCAGTCATGAGTTTCTAATCTTTATTTTGATAAAAAATTTCATAAATATATTAAAAATTTACGACGTATTTATCCTGTACTCGGTTTTGAAGAAACTCTTAAATTTTATGATATCTCAAAACCAAGGGAAGCGTTTTTTATAGCTTTTAATACTTTAAGACCTTCAACACTTTTTTCGAAAATTAAATTTAAATACTTATTAGATATTTTTAGAGGAAATGAAGTGGAATCCCCAAATTTTCATCTTTTTATGTCAAAATTAGCATTAAGTAATGTACTTTTTTATACTTATAGTATCCCTAATACCTATAAAGGACTCGTATTAGAGGCTTATGGGAAAAAAAAGATTACCGCTACTTACCGTTCACATTATAAATTTAATAAATTTTTTTATAAGCTTACACGCTTAAGATATAAAATTGATCGCTCTTATTATAAATATCATTTAAAAAAGTTATTTAATGATTTGAGAATTTGAAAAGGATATAAAAATACTTTAAATGCTTTTTTTAAAAAAGTTTCTAGAGCCCCTAATTTAAAAGTTATAGGGCCTTCTATTTTTCAAACAAAACTTTCAAAAAATTCAAAAGATGTTATACATTTTAATCGAAATTTTAAAAGAGATCCTTTTGATAGTAAAGGTATGGATCGCATTAATTACTCGAATAATTGAGTTCTCGAAAATAAAAAAAGTTTACTCTTAGCTAGAGATCTTAAAAAAGATATTCGTAATATTTATACTCAAAGACGCGCATTATGAAGAGGAAAGCATATTTCTGCTTATCTTAAAGACCCTTACTTTATTCTTATTGGACGAAATTTTAATATGTTTGTATTTAGACGTTGAAGAAGCCCTAGTTATAGACAGATATGACGCTCTTATATGTCGGGGTTATACTTTAATCGCCGTCTTTCTAGAATTTACGGTAACCTTATTCATAAAAAAGCATTGAAACGTGAAATTCAATATGAACAAACAATAGAAAGTTCTCTTTTTATTTTAACAGAACCTTACAAATATTTAAATTATTTTACAGGATCTTTTGATAGAAATCATTTAGATATTACAGCTTGAAGTTTACTTGAAAAACAGTTTTTTGCAGAGTCTTTAAAAATCAATAAAAAACTTCCTCTAGGTAAAGAGAGAAAATATCGATTTCAAAAAATTACGGAAACTGTAGGAAGTCACTTTATAATGGCCTTAACTATCAATAAACCTTTTTGAAATTTAACTAATTTTGAATCTATTAAAAAGAAACCTCGCGTAACAAATTTTTCTTCAGGAAAATTTTCACATACAGGTTTCGTACGCTCAAATATTTTTTTTAATGATTTTATTTATAATATTCCTTTATCTTTAAAAACAGCATTTCCTACATATAGGAAAAAATTTCCTATTGTTTTTAAAAAAAATAATTTTGTTTTAAATTTTCAAATTAAAAGTTGAACAAAGGAAAGTTTACAAATGTTTGATAAAACTTTTCAGTCACGATTATCTTTTGGTATTAATAAATTAAATATTAGAATTAAAAGTTTACCTATTCAAAAAAAAACTACACGTAGAACTGTTTTAACTTCTCCACATGTAAATAAGAATGCTCAACAGCATTTGGATCAAATAAAATATTCAAAAATTTATTTATTGGAATGTTTTGAAACACCAAATTCAAGACAAATATTTTCTTTAATTTGGAAATTAATATTTTTAGATTTAAAAGCAAATAGCCTTGAATTAAAGTTTATTTCTTCTATTAAAAGAAATAAATAACGGGATATAGCGCAGTGGTAGCGCATTTGTTTTGGGAACAAAAGGTCGTGTGTTCGAATCGCACTATCCCGAAATTCTCTAGTAGCTCAGTGGTAGAGCGGATGGCTGTTAACCATTAGGTCGTTGGTTCAAATCCAACCTGGGGAGATTTTAAATATAAAAAGCACCCTTAGCTCAAAGGAAGAGCAGCAGCCTTCTAAGTTGACGGTTATAGGTTCGAATCCTGTAGGGTGTAAGATTAGAGAAGAGGCAGTGGCTGAGTGGTTAAAGGCGATAGACTGTAAATCTATTGAATAATTTCTACGTTGGTTCGAATCCAACCTTCCTCAAAAGCCCGAATAGCTCAGGGGTAGAGCAGAAGACTGAAAATCTTTGTGTCGGTGGTTCAAGTCCTCCTTTGGGCATTTTTATGTTTATGAATTCTATTTTTTTCTTTAATGAAAATAATAATCTTTTAAGTTTAAGTTTCGCAAATTTTGGTTTATTGAAAAGTATTTATTATTTTTTACTATATACATTATTTCCATCACTTTTAGTAGGTTTATCTAAAATTGCTGAAATTCTTATATATAGTCCTTTAGAAATAATACTCCCCGCTGGTGTAACATTAGCATCTTTGAGTCCTTTTCGATTAGAAAGTCTAGTTGATATAGCATGTGCAGATTACGTTCAAACTCAAGGACGTTTTTTATTATTTTATCCTTTATTAAGTCATATTTTTTCTTTACGAGTAAGTGTTGTAACACTAGCTCCTGATTTAAAGTGACTATCTTCACTTTGTGCTATTTTCCCTAATGCCAATTGGGCAGAAAGGGAATCTTGAGATATGTTTGGATTAGGCTTTTTAGCCCATCCCGATCTCCGTCGTATTTTAACCGATTATGGTTTTAAAGGACACCCTTTACGAAAGGATTTCCCCTTACTAGGGTACTTAGAAGTGTCTTTTAATAATTTAGTTGATTTTATAGAATATTTACCTGTTTCTATGAGTATATCCCCCCGTGTATTTGACGTCGCAAACGCCATTGTATTTGCATTTTGTTAATTTAAATAAATTATGTTGTGAACCTTTTTTTGAGAGATAGAAATGATATGATTATTGGTTTTATTTATTTGTTTTAGTTTTTTTGTAGAACTTCGTAGTTCTGCCATAAGTTCATTATGTTTAATGTTCTTTTTTTGGGTTCTTTTAGTGACCCAGTTATCTTTTCCTTTACAAAAATTTTTAATTGTAAATCCTGTAAATACTTTTGTTTTAGATTCGTCTATTCTTAATTTTTTATTTACCTTTTTATTTTTATTTGTTACTATATATTTTTGACAAATTTTTTTTTCTAAAATGAATAAAAAAATGGAATTTGCTACTTTAATTTTTTTTATTCTTATTTTAGGAATACTTATTTTTAAAATGAATAATTTTTTAGAAATTTTTGTGATAATAGAAGCTCTTAGCTTTATTGCCTATATTTTAGCAGGTTTTGAAAGAGATACTAAAATAGCATCCTCAGTGGGTATTCAATATTTGATTATAGGAAGTATTTCTTCTATATTTTTAGCTTTATCTTTTATTCTAATTTATAATCAATTTAGTACAACTACTTTTTTAAATTTATTATTAATAAATTTAAATTTTTTCGAAGAACAGTTTTTTTTATTAGAAAGTTCTTCTTTTTTTATTGATAATAGTTTATTTTTTTTTAGTATTATTAATTTAAAAAATTTTTATACTTTTATTAAGAAGTACATTATTAAAAGTTTTTTTTTAGTTGCTAGTTTATTTACAATAAAATCTCAAACTGCAAGTTTAGATAACGAAATACCTACAAGCCCATTTTCTGGACAACTTCAAAATCTTTTTGGAATTACATTAGATGAAGGTATTGCAATTGCAGAGCAAAAAGGAAATCTTTTAGCTGAACAATATTCTCTTCTTTTTTTTGAATGATGAAATTGAAAAACTTGAGCTTATGGTTGTTTTCCAGAAAAAAATTCTGATGCGTATTCTATTTTTTGAAATATAGTATGATACAGGGTTAAAGCTTTTGATTTTAAATTTTTTGTAGATCGTGAATACTTTAAACAATGAATTTACGCTAATTATGTAGATCATCGTGTTATAGGTGATTTATTTATGTATGACGGGTGATCTGGGGATATTTTCGAAGAAACCTCTGTGATTAATTTTTTTAACGATTGATCTGCGAATCCTGGTGAATTAACATTAGGTTATAAGATTAAACTTTATTATTCTTCAAATGAGTTTCCTTTTACTTACAGATCATCTTCAGAAAAAATACAACAATTTGAACACGTTGTTTTATCTGTAGGAGAGAACGGGGAAATTACTACTCGTTTTGTAGGAGAAAAAAATAAAAAAGATGGTCCTGATAATGGAGATGATGGAGGCGGTAATAATTTTAGAATAGAAGATGAATCTGTAAGTTCTGAAATATCGGAAGAGTCTGCAACAAGTTCTGTTCATAAAATTATTTCTGATTTATTTGATTTTAATTGAGAAATTTTTTCTGATAGTTTAATTTTCAATTTAGAACAATGAAATTTTTCTATTTATGGTACTATTCTTATAGTTTTAAGTTTTTTGATAGGAACTCTTTTTTATAAAATTAAAGGAGCTCCTTTTCATATCTGAGCTCCTACTATTTATACGAGAATGCCTACAGGGTCTATGGTAATTTTAGTTACTATTTATACTTTAATTTTTAGTTTGTATTTTTTTCAATTATTTTTTAAAATTTTTTATTTATATTCAAATTTTTTAAGTCAGTTTTTTATTTTAGGAGGAATTCTTTCTTTAATTTTTGGGTTTTTAGGAGCTTTTGATCAAAAAATATTAAAAAAATTTTTTATTTATAGTTCAATAGGGCATGTTGCTTTTTTATTATTTGCTTTTATAGCGCCTTATACTTTTCAAAGTGGTACTAGTTTAATAATGTATCTTTTAATTTATTTAGTTTCTACTTTTTTATTATGATTTTTAATTACACATAATACAAAAAAAATTGAATTTTTATCAAATTTGCTCGTAAATATTAAAGAAAATTCTTTATATTTTTTTTTATTTGTAATTATTGTTTTTTCGATGAGTGGAATTCCCCCATTGGCAGGATTTTTTATTAAATTTGACGTTCTTTCTATTCTTGCTTTATCTAATGAATTTTTAATTTTATTTATTACTTTACTTATTACCGTAGCAAGTTTTTATTATTATTTACGTTTAGTAAAAATTTCGAGTTTTGAAAATTTTAAATCTTACTTACTACATTTTTTGAAAATAGAAAGTTTTTGAGTATATATTCGTTTAGTATTTCTATTTTTATTTATTACATTTTTATTATTTTTTCCTCTTATTTTTGAACAAAGTTTTTATTACGTACTTTCTTTTATATTTTAAAAAGTAGTACAAAAGCTATGTAACATATTGGTAATGTTTAAAATTGCAAATTTTAAAAAAGCAGTTCGATTCTGCTCATAGCTTAAAAGGGGATATAGTTCAGTTGGTAGAATAGATGCTTTGCATGCATTTGGTCATCGGTTCGAATCCGATTATCTCCAATAATTCTTATGAAAAGCCGTTTGTTTAGAGATAGAAATCTCCGAGTATACGCTAAAAAAAATGAAATTAAAATTAAAGCTTTACGCTTACTTAGCGAAGACCTTACATTGCCTTTTGTGTTACGTCATAAAATTTTTTTACATTTAACACAAAAACAAAAATGAGCTTCGTTAAATCGCGTAAAAAATCGTTGTCTAATTACTCAACGTTCTAGAGGGATTTTTCGTTTAACAAAAACATCTCGTTTAACCTTTAGAAAATTAGCAACACAAGGACTATTACCTGGTATTAGATTAGCCACTTGATAATATATGATATTATTAAATCATTTAACTACTGTTATAAAATTAGCTAAAAAATCAGGTAATAAAAATATTTTTATTGGTATTAAAGCTTCTTTCTTATGTTATGATTTTTTAATGATCTTATTAAAACAAGGTTTTATTAAAAATTTTCGTGAAATTAAACAAAAAAGAAAAGAAGGTTATGTTATAGAATTTCGTTTCGACGAAAGAGGTAATAATATTATAAAAAATATTCAATTTGTAGCTTCAAACCAAGTGTTTTCTACTGTAAAAATTAGTGCTTTATGAAAAAAAGAAAAAGGTCAAGGTCTTTTTATTCTTTTAACTCCTTTAGGACTATTAACAGATATAGAAGCTCGCAATTCTAATGTAGGAGGTAAACTCGTCTCTATTATTGTTTAAATTTTATGTTATTATTAAGTATTAATCGCTTACAAATTTCTTCTAATTTAAGATTACATCTTAGTAATAAGCAATGGCTTGGTTTTCAAGGTTCTTCAAATTTTTTATATTATATTTTTCCTGGAAATATTTATATAATCTCTACGAAATTTTTAGATTATATTTTATTAGATACTGTATTCGAAAAACAACGTTCACAAATTTTAAAAAAAATTAAAAATATTTTATTAAATATTGAATATAATTACAGTATTAAATTAAAAGTAATTGGGGTAGGATACAGAATTGACCCTTTACTTTCTCAAAAAGTTTTAAATTTGAAATTAGGATTTAGTCATGAAATACAATTTCCTTTAGAATCTGGAATTTTTTGTAAACGTTTAAATGAACGTTCTTCCATTTATATTTTTTCTTCAAATGATCCTCAAACTTTAAAAAATTTTTTAGCACGTTTAAAAAAATATCGACCTGTGGAGCCTTATAAAGGAAAAGGACTTCGTTACTTAACAGAAACGATAAAACGTAAAGAAGGAAAAAAAAGTAATTTATAATTTATTATGAAACGCCTTACAGTAAACCAAGTTAAAGTTAAACAATTTACATATTTAAGAGCACAAATTGGTCATAGACGACGTATTTTAGATAAAACAATGAATTCATATGTAGCAGGAAATCAACAAGATATTTCTATTTTAAATAGTATTTTTATATTATGGTCTTGAGAACGAGCTTCTCAAATATTAACTCGTGTTTTTTTATTTAGACAAAAATTTGTATTTTTATCTACTAATAAGTTTATACCTAACTCTTGATTAAATAATTTCCTAGAATGACATTTTCAATTAAAAAATAATAGATATCCACATTTCTTAGGATATGTGGGTACTAATTGATATGGAGGTCTTCTTTCAAATTGGTCAAAATTATGAGCTTTTGTTTTATTAGTATTTAAAGATTTATTAAAAAAAAAACATGTTTCAAAAACTCGTCATTTATTAATGAAAAAATTAGCAGGGCGTATTTCTAAAGGAAACCAACCGGCTTTTCCGGATTTTTTATTTGCGTTAACCGCGGATAAAGGCTTATTACACGAATCTGACCTTATACGTTTGGTTTCTGTAGGTTTAGTGGATTCTGATAAAAATATAAAATCTGCAAGTATTTCCCTTATAGGAAATGACGATTCGTTTTTATTAATAGAGTTTATGGTACGTTTAATTGAACAAAGTTTTTTAGTAAGTTCTCGTGAAGAACATGAACTTTTTTATCGTATTTTATTTAAAAAATTAAAAAATTTATTATATTAATTTATGAGAAAAAATTGATACAAACCTCATTTAAAAATCGTATACAAAGTACAAGATAAAACATTTGTTTCTCGTTTAAATCGTCTTCGTTTTTTTCACGATAGACGTGTTTTAAAATTTTTACGCTGACAAAAGGGAGATAAAGGACGTAAAGTTAGAGGGATTCATAGTTTAAAATGATATAAAATGCGTTATATTTTTGGACTTAAATTTTTTAATTTTTCGTCAAAAAAAAGGCGAAAAGTAAGATTTTACCTCCAAAAAAATTTATACAAAGTTGAATTATATCGTAAAAAGGGATTTTTAAGTTTTTATCGAAAACTCGATGATTCTAAAATCCGTAATTGGTTTAAACATCATTATAATAAAAGTCGCCAATTTAAAATTATTAATTTTTTTAAAATGTTTGAAACCCGTTTAGACGTTATAAGTTTTAGGATGAAGTTAACTCCTACCATTTTTTTGGCTAATATGTTTATTAAAACAAAAGGTTTGCAAATTAATTATGGACTAAAAAAAGAACCTAGTTATCGTTTACAGATAGGGGATTTAATTAGTTTTGAATCTGATATCTTATGACATTTTTTTGCATCTAAATTTCATAATCAATTATGAAAAAGATGACATCGTTTAATGGATTTAAATACCCAACGAAGAAAAACACGCTTATTAACTTTTCGCGAATATAATAAAAAAAGTAGTTTACATATACAAGAAGATCGTAGTCTAATTTTAAATAATAATTTTCAACATTTAGAAAATACTTGAACCTTTTTTGTTAATAAAAAATCAGGTTTAAAAAAAAAACAATTTAAAATTTTCGACGAATTACAAGAAACATTATCAGAAAGTGATCAAAATTTGTTATCAAACTTTGATATTCATACTTGTTTAATTAAATTTTCATTAGATAAACGTTCGCGTTTAATTTCTGATTATAAATTATTATTAAAAGAATTGGCATTTTTTAAAAAATCTACAAAACAATTAAAAAAAGAATTAATTTTTTTTTTTATTAAACAGTACGTTAAAAATTTTTTCGATAGCGTACAAAAAGAACAAAAAAAAATTAAAAATTTAGTTTTTTTTTATAAAAATTTTTTTAAAATGAATTTAAAAGGAAATTTGTTTAATGATAGACTAAATAAAAATTTTACATTATTTTTTTTTAAAAATAAAGATACGTTAATTAAATATTTAAAAATTTTTGTTTTAAACGTATTAAATAACTTTTCTTTAATACACAAAAATGTGATATGTTCTTTTTTGATAAAAAAAAATACAAAAAAAGAACAAAAAAAACAGACTCGTTTAAATTACTATACTTCTCAATTAAAAAATCATAATAATTTTACTCAAAATCTTTTTTTTAAACGTAAAAATTTTACGTCGTTATTAGAAAATTCTTTTACAAATCTTGAAAATTTTAAATGATTAGATACTTGAACTCAACAAATTTTAGTATTTTTTAATTTTAATTTTCAATTAAAATTTTTATTACAACGCATTTTTATTTCTTTTATTATGAAAGAAGAAACCTATCGTTTTTTCTTTTTAAAATTTTGACTAATTTATCGTTCTTTTTTAACAAGATTTGCTAAATTGTTCTTACCTTTAAAAAAATTTTTCCAGTATCTTATTCTTTTAAAAAATATTTGTAAAACGACCAGTATAAATTTAATTTCATCTTCTTTTTATAAAGGGCTATATTTACGTTTTTTTATTCAAAAATTTGAATTAATTTCAAACTTCATTAATCTTGTAGAACATCAAAATTTTAATTTTGATCAATTTTTTACTTTATTAAAAAATTTTTTAAATCCAATAATTTTTATGCATAATATAAGATTTTTACAAAAACACTTTTTGCTCTCATATTTACCGTTTGAGGAGTCTCATTCTTCAGAAGATTATAATGAAGATCTTAAATTTTTTTTCGAAGATATTATAGAAGAAGATTTTTTCGAATTATTGGCTGATTGGGTATACCATACAAATAAAACAGATCTTCATTTTAAAATTTTTTGAAACCATTATTGTGATGAAGAAAAAGTAGTTCTTATTGTTTACTTAAAAACAGCTTTTGAAGCTATTTGCAATTGACGAGAAGTTTTTTTTAAAGACCCTTTAAAAATAGATTTATCTCATATTACGATTTTACAACCTTTTTGTAAAAGTTTACATAAAGATTTTTATATGGAATCTACTTTTTTACTTAAAGATTGTTTTGCAATGGAACAATATTCTTTACTTCCTAAAATTAAATTTTCAGATTTTTATTTAGATAATAATGTAGAAAATAAAATAATGACTAGTCTTTTAGTTTCTCATCAAAATGCGGGACTTAATGAAATAGAATTTTCTGAGTCAGAAGAAGAAGAATCTGATACTGAAGAGGACGAGGAATCTGAAAAAGAAAAAAGTGAAGAAGAAATAAAAACAAGTGAATTTGTTTTTATTGAAGATGAATATGAAGCTTTTAAAAAGGAAAAATACGTTATTTTTAGTGAAGAGGAAAAAGATTTAGGTCTTTACGAAATCATGGAGTCTTCTGGAGAAGAAGATGAAGAGAATCCTTTTATTGAAAATGACTTTTTATCACTTTCTTTAAAAAATTGAGAAAGTAAACAAATTTTCAATATAAATAGATTAAAACTTACTTCTTCTGTATTTAAAAATATCTTAAAAAATACCTTATATATTCAAAAAAATAAAGTAAAAAAAATTAATTTTTTTGAAGAAGGCCCAGTAAATAATCTAAAAATTTTTAAACAAACTAATAAAAAAGAACACATTTTTATAAAAAAAATGAAATTAAAAAATAATTTAAAAATTTTTTTAAAAACTTTACCTTTTGATACTTTATTTTTAGCTTATAAAAATCAGACTATTAAAGATTTAAAAGATACTGTTGTTTTTCGTTCAAAAGCTTATAAAAAATTTGTTTTAAAAGAACAAAAAATTTGAAAACGTTTTAGACGTTATAAAAGACGCCGTAAATTTAAAGCTCTCAAAGGAAATAAAATTCGTCGTCGTTATTCTTTTAGCCGTATACTAAAAAAAGTAAAATTTACTAAAAAACAAAAATTTTTCTCAAAAAAAACATTAAATGTTAAAGGATTAAAAAATTTTTTATTAAAACGAAATTTTATACGAAATTTATTTACATTTAAACAAAATTCTTGACGTCGTAAACGAAGTAAAAATTTTTTTACGATAACTAATTTTAATCAAAATAGTCAAAAACTTTTAAATTTATCTCCTCGTAAAATATACTTTAAAAAACGTTATCTTATTTCAAAACAAAATAAACGAAAGAAGAAATTTTTAGTTAGACCTTTAATTTTTAAAACTAATAAATTTTGAAATAATATTTTAAAATTTATTTTATTCAAAAATTATAATAAAAAAAATAATATTAAACTTTTTAGAAAAGTTTTTTTTAGTAAAAAAAATCTTATTATAATACGTGCTTTACAAAATTTAAACAAAAATGATTCTTCTTTTAATTTTAAATTTCAACGAATTTTAAAAAAAAAAGAAATTAAAAATCGTTTAGTATTTTTTTTTTCAATTCCTCGTTTTAGAAAAAAAATTTTAAAACAATATCGTAATGATAAAATTTTTATAAAAAATCATAAAAGTTCTTCTTTAACTAAAAAAAATAAAATTTTTTTTTCTAATTGAAAATGAAAAACTCATTATAGACAACCACGTAATTGAATATTTTTAAATAAATCTTTATTTAATAAAACATTACAAAACAAAAATTTAATTTTAAAAAAAAAAAGATTTTGTTTAACTTCTAAATTAAATTTTAAACAAAAAAAATTTTTGAAAAAAAAAAAATTAAAATTTTCTTCATTCTCGTTTTGAAAAAAAAAAAGAAAATTTAAAAAAATTAAAACTCAAGTTTTAAATAGACGTACAAATAGACGCTCTAGTCATTTATATTTAAAAATAGTAGGAAAACGTTTTCGTTTTTTACCTTCTCAATTTTCTTTTTTTAAATTTAATGTTTTTAAACGAAAAAAAAATTATAAACGTTTTAGAGGAATAAAACAATGATGAAGGCGAACTCAAAAACCTAAAAAAAAAGAATATAGGGTTTCTTCTTTAAAAAAATACAATAAAAAAAAAATTAAAAATATAGTTTCTTTTCATTTAGGAACAGATAATAGCGAATTAAAATTTTTTTCTAAAACTTGACATTCACAACGAATGTTAGCATTTAAATTAAAATTTTTAGAAAAATTAAAAATACAAAATAAAGTAGATTCTTCTTTTTTATTATATCAACAATTTTTTAATATTCAAGCTCTTCTTTCTAATTTTACATGAAATTTTGATCCTACTATAAATAAAGTCCAACATCTTGAAAATGATAATTGACTTTCTAGTGTAGAAAATAATACAAGAAATGAAATTTTTTATAAAATGTATAAAAAAGAAAAAGTTCTAAAATCTTTTAATAAACTTTTATTAAATAAATCTGTAAGTTCACGTCCTAGACGTAAACACGCTCTTATGATGCATTCAAATTTTTTTAATTTAAAAAAAAAAGTAAAAAATTTTAAAAATCTTTCTAAACAATTAAATTTTAATATTACAGAAGAGAAATTACGCCGTTATAAAAAATATATTTGATATCATCAAAAATGAATGCGACGTTCTTCCGTACGTAGACGTTACAAATTTAGAACAAAATTATTGCAATTAAATAAGATACGTCGTTTAAAGAAAAAAAAATTTTTAAATATTAAAGTAAAACCTTCTTTATTTTTACCTCATTTTTTAGAGTACGACTTTGTGACTTTTAGAGGTGTTATGATTTCTTTCCCTAAAGTGGAAGCTTCTATTTTCGGAGGAGCCTCTAATAGTTATTTTTATGGCTTAATCAATTATTACCAACGATTAGGGCTTTAATTTTTTCTATGATAATTTAAGAAATAAGTAAAAGGTCCTTCCTCTAAACGTGGTTTCGTTTTAGTATACTTAATTATTTTGGAAGGCGGATTAGACCTATAGCCCACTTGTACATAAGGGGTACAAATCACATATGTTAGTTACAGCAGCAAAATTAATTGGAGCAGGAGCAGCAACTATCGGATTATCTGGAGCAGGTGTAGGAATTGGTTCTGTATTTGGAGCTTTAATCTTAGGGGTTGCTCGCAACCCTAACGAAAAAGATGAACTTTTTCGCTACGCTCTCATGGGATTCGCATTAGTAGAAGCAATCGCATTATTAGCAATGATGATCGTACTTCTTATTTTATTCACATTTTAATATGGTATCTATTGGCGGAGCTTGTTTTATAGTATGGGTAGTAGGAGTTTATTTAATGACCGTCTACCTTTAGTCAAATAGAAGCATATTAAAAATTTTTTAATAAGCAAAGTCTTTTAATAATTAGTGATTTTTTTGCTTTACATTTTTCACTATAAGAAAATATAAAGCCCTTTATTTTTTAAAGGTTAAGGAGGATAGTTCAATTGGTAGAGCAGTGGTCTTCAAAATCATCGGTTATGGGTTCAAGTCCCGTTCCTCTTGTATTATATATATAATTTAAAGGCTCATAACTCAGTTGGTTAGAGTGCTCGCTTGATAAGCGTGAAGTCAGTAGTTCAAGTCTACTTGGGCCTAAGTCTTATAAATATGTATTTTTTCTCAAATTTAATATATCAGGAAATGTATCAAAAAATGTTTTTATTTATTTGTCTTAGTTTTGCACTTAGTTGTGTTTTATTTATAGTTTCTTTATTATTAGCTTCTCACGATCCTTATTATGAAAAAATGACTGCGTATGAATGTGGTTTTGAACCTTTTCAAGATGCTCGCAATAAAGTAGATATTAGATTTTATATAGTAGCTATCTTATTTATTATTTTTGACATTGAAGTAGTGTTTTTAATGCCTTGATTAGTCAATTTTATTTATTTAGGTACCCAAACTTTTTGGCTTATGATTTTTTTTTTAGCTATATTAGCTCTGGGATTCGCATACGAAATTGTAAAAGGAGCTTTAGATTGATAAGATATTTTTCTTATCTCTAATTGAAAGGGTATATAGCTCAGCTTGGTAGAGCACTGGACTTTTAATCCATTGGTCTTGGGTTCGAATCCCAATGTACTCATTTTTTTTTGGAGAAAATAACTCAATGGTAGAGTGTTAGATTGTCAATCTAAAAGTTGCGGGTTCAAGCCCCGTTTTTCTCGTATAACTTAGGCGGATATAACTCAGTTGGTTAGAGTGTCAGGTTGTGGCTCTGAAAGTCAAGGGTTCAAATCCCTTTATTCGCCCAGTAAAAGTATCACTTTATTATATAAAAGTGACTTATTGTTCAAAATTCTTATCAATAAACATGAAGAACATTTTGATTTGTGTTCATCTAAGTGGCCAATGACGAAAGTATAGTGTAGTATATCTCGTATACTTTCTGATCATTGTGTTTACCAAGTAAAAAATTTTTAGTCCTTTTTTATGCCTCAACTCGATAAAGAATTATTTACTGAATATTTTTTTGTAATCGCTGTCGTTTTATTAAGTTTACATTCAGATTATTATGTTTCAGAAAATTTTTTACGTTTGAATAGTCAATGATTTTTACATGATTTTTTTACCAAATCGCGTTTACTATTAAATTATGAAAAACAAGAATTTACTTTTTATGTAGATTTACTTATAGATAAATCTACAACCATTTTTAAAAAATAAAAATTTATGAAAAAAATTAATCAAAACTTAGAAATATTAAAAAACAAAGACCAAGTGAAAAAAACTAAAGTAAAAAAAGTTGTAGTACGCCGTAAAAGAAAATATACGGCACAAGTTGACAAAAAAACTTCTAAAGTTCAACCTGTATTATTAGGTGAAGTTGAAAAAGTTAAAGATGGTGTTGCTTTTGTAACACGTCTAGGAAACGTTCGTTTTAGTGAATTAGTTTCTTTTATTCCTGCGCCTTCTCGTTTAAAAAGTTTACGTAGTAAAGGAAATAGTAATCTTATTGTAGAAGGAATGGTTGTTGGAATTGAACAAGATTATATCTCTGTTATTATTTTTGGAGATGAACGTTTTGTTAAAGTTGGAGATAGAGTACGTCCTCGTGGTAATATCGTAGCTATTAATGTAGGTATAGGTTTATTAGGACGTGTTATAGATCCATTAGGAAATGTTTTAGATGATCCTACTCGTCCGGTAGAGCTTAATAAATCACCAAAAGATGATTTATATAGAAATTATTATATTGGACGTATTGTTACTGGATATTCACGTCCAGTAGAAATACAAGCTCCTGGTATTATTGTTCGTAAAAGTGTAAATAAACCTTTATTAACAGGATTAAATTGTGTTGACAGTATGGTTCCTATTGGATTAGGACAACGTGAATTAATTATTGGAGATCGTCAAGTAGGTAAAACTGCAGTAGCTATTGATATGATTTTAAATCAAGCTTTTTTAAATGAAACTTTGAGAAACTCTTTATTATCTTCTGAAGAAACTGTTATTAATAAATTATTACCGTCTAAACCTTGTTATTGTATTTATGTAGGAATCGGACAAAAACAGTCTACCATTGCGCGTATTGCTAAACTTTTAAGAAAACCTCGTACTTTATTTGAACGCAATGTTTCTACAAAACGTTCTTCTGTTTTTAGTGCTTTAAACTATACTATTATTGTAGCTTCTATTTCGTCAGATTCTGCTCCTATTCAATTTTTAGCTCCATATACTGGATGTACTGTAGGAGAATTATTTAGAGATTCAGGATCAAATGCTGTAATTGTATATGATGATTTATCTAAACAAGCAGTAGCTTATCGTCAAATGTCTTTATTATTACGTCGTCCTCCAGGACGTGAAGCTTATCCTGGAGATGTATTTTATTTACATTCTCGTTTATTAGAACGTGCAGCACAAATGTCAGATGCTGTAGGGGGAGGATCTTTAACTGCTCTTCCTATTATTGAAACAATGGCTAATGATGTTTCTGCTTATATTCCAACAAATGTTATTTCTATTACTGATGGACAAATTTTCTTAGAAACTGAATTATTCAATCAAGGAATTCGTCCTGCTATTAATGTTGGATTATCTGTAAGTCGTGTGGGATCTGCCGCACAATTTAAACCTATGAAACAAATTGCAGGGACTCTTAAATTAGAATTAGCACAATACCGTGAAGTTATGGAATTTGCGAAATTTGGGGCGAGTTTAGATGCTGAAACCAAACGTCAATTAAATAGAGGAGCAAGACTTGTAGAATTATTAAAACAAGGGCAGTACGTTCCTTTAGAAGTTTCTGTTCAAATTGTTTTTGTATTCTTAGGTATTTCTGGTCTTTTAGATGGAAGAAAACTTGAAAATCTTGGCCAATTAAAAGCTTTATTACGTTCTTATTTACGTCAAAATTATAAAGGAATGGTAACAAGTTCAAATTATTTGCAAACTGCAAATCAAATTGATCTTAATTTTAAAAAATTAGTGGTTAATGATACTCTTTACGTATTAGCAGCAAATAATTTTTAATAAATTATGTTAAATCTTTTATTAAATAATTTTAATTTTTTATTTAGTACTTTTGAAGGATTTAAAATTGCATCGTGAAATCAAAATATTTTTACTTTAAATGAGGATTTATTTTTTTTTAATGAACCTTTATGATTATGAAATATTAGTTCTTCGGTAAACTCTAGTTTTATTAACGATATTATTTGATTTGTAAGTAATGATGGATTATTTACCTCTTTATTAATTTTTGGAATATTTTTTATAAGTTTTCAATTTTTTGGTTCTACTAAAAGTAGCGTAGATAGCTCAACATTTTTTGAAGTACTTATAATTTTTTTAATTTTAATTACTTTTACTTTTTTAGGGCAAAGTTTATTTTTTTATAGTCAAATTTTAGAAGGACAAACTTTTATTGTTTCTTCTTTAGTAACTGAATCTTTTTTTTTAGATTTTTTTTTTAATAAAGATTTATGAGGATTTTGTTTAATACTTTTATTTTTTTTTTTATTATCAAGTGGATCATTATCAAATTTAACTTTATTTCCAAAAGGAGATTTGGATCATTTTTCAAATAGCTTTTATACTTTTAGTTTAGATTTATTTTCTAGTACTTTTGAATTACGTACTGAAAAAGAAGTTCAAAATTTTCAAGAATTTTTTTGAAAAGTAAACGCTATTTTTGGTTTTATTTTTGTGGCCAATTCTATAGGAATGATCCCTTTTTCTACTACTATTACAAGTAATTTGACTAATACTTTTTTTATAGCTTTTACTGTATTTTTTGTAGTGATAGGAACTATGCTTTTTGAAAAAGGAATAACTCATTTTTTAGGGTTATTTTTACCTTCAGGAACTCCTTTATCTTTAATTCCATTACTAGTACCTCTTGAATTATTTTCTTATTCTTTTCGTTTAGTTAGTCTTTCTGTACGTTTATTTGCAAATATGTTTGCGGGGCATACTCTTATGAAGGTTTTTTCTGGTTTTAGTTGATCTTTACTTTTAATTGGGGGATCTTTTACTTTAATTCATTATTTACCTGTTCTTATTCTTTTTGCTTTAACTTTATTAGAATTAGGAGTTGCTGCTATTCAATCTTACGTTTTTGCTGTTTTAAGTTTATTGTATATTCGCGATATTTTTGCGGGGCATTAATTTTTTTTTAATGTATCCTGGAGTATAGCCAAGAGGTAAGGCATCAGTTTTTGATACTGATATACAAAGGTTCGAATCCTTTTACTCCAATTTTAAGATTTTTAAGCAAAGAGTTTTCTTTATAGAATTAAATGGGTTTGATCCTGGCTCAGAGTGAACGCTTATGGTATGCTTTACACATGCAAGTTTAATGAGAAAAAAACAGATATTTTTGAAATTTAAAGTATCTTTTTTATTTTATAGCGAACGGGTGAGTAAAAACTTTTTTTTACCAATCAATTTAAGAAATCTGTGCAATATAGAAATCTTAGATAAAAAAATTTTTTTAGGAAAATTTGTAAAAGACTATTTGTCGTTGGTTGATGAAAAAAGAAAGTATTAGGTTGTTGGTTTTCCAAGCCGAAGATGCTTAGTTGGTCTGAGAGGATGTACAACCACATTGGGACTGAGACAAGGCCCTGACTTTTAAAGGCTGCAGTGGGGAATATTGGACAATGAGAGAAATCTTGATCCAGCAAAATCAGATGGTAGGACGCCGACACAAGAAGGCTGTAAGAGTATTCAGGCGAGGTTGTAAATATCTAATAAAAAAAAAGATGATGACTTTTTTTTAGAATAGTCCCGGTAAACTTCGTGCCAGCAGCCGCGGTAATACGAAGGGGGCAAGCGTTATTCAAAAAAACTGGGCGTAAAGGGCTTTTAGATGGTATAAAGAGAGTTATTAGCGAAATTTTTTAATTAAGGTAAGAATTGTCTAATAAAACATTTAAACTTTGAGTAGCAAGTGGATAGGATTTATTTTTTTAGTTGAGGTGGCATTCGTCTATAAAAAAAGGAGGATCTTGGGTGAAAACATCCTATTGTTTGCGTACTGACGTCAATAAAGCAAAAGCATAGGGAGCAAACAGGATTAGATACCCTGGTAGTCTATGCCCTGACCGATGGGTATTAAAAAATTAATGTGTTTTTATAATTAACGTGTAAATACTTCGCCTGGGGACTACGGTCGCAAGACTAAAACTCAAAGGAATTGACGGGGGCTCTTTACAAACGGTGGAGCATGTGGTTTAATCTGATAATCCGCGTAAAACCTTACCAGTTCTAACTCGGTGTTGCATGGCTGTCGTCAGCCCGTGTTGTGAAATGTAGTGCTTGGGCATTCAACGGGCAAGACCCTCAATAGGATTTTATATAAATTCTAGAAAGATAGTTTAAGGAGGAGTGATTATTCTTTGGGATTTCATAAATTATATGTAAATTTTGATCTAATTTAGAACCCCTTTTTTAAAAAAGTGAATTTTTTAGTTTACTTTAACAAAATTGTGAAAAATGTTTACTTTTGCTTCTAAGGAAATGAGGTTGAAGTCAAGTCGTCATGGCTCTTCGAACTGGGCTACACATGTGCTACAATGATTATTACAAAATATAAAATTTTTTTTATTAAGTGAAACAGTGATGAAATTTTTTTGAAAAATAATCTTAGTGCGGAGTATAAACTGCAACTCGTTTATATGAAGTAGGAATCGTTAGTAATCGTGAATCAGAACGTTACGGTGAATAGACTTAGGGTCGTGTACACACCGCCCGTCACGTCAGGGGAGTAAAGTTGGCCTGAACATTCAATACTATTTTTTTAAGGAAAATTTTATCTTTTTAAAACTTTATTGGTTTAAAAAGATATTTAAATTTTCAACTTGATTTTATAGTTTGGTGGAGGGACGATTTTGTAACCGTGATGAAGTCGTAACAAGGTAATCGTAAGGGAACTTGCGGTTGGAAAGAACTATTTATTTATTTTTTGTTTTTTATTTTTATAAGAGTATCTTATAAAAATTATTTATATATTTTTAAACGCGGTGCAGATGGTCACATCTGGGCTCATAACCCGGGATGTGAAGGTTCGATTCCTTCCACCGCGCGTTACTCAAAATTATGGCTTTTTACAATTTTAAAAATTATTCAAAAAAAACAACATCTTTAACTATATTACAAAAATTTTTACGTATAAGTGGAGAATCCATCCCACGTTTTTGTTATTATCAATTTTTACCTGTAGCAGGAAATTGTCGTATGTGTCTTGTTGATGTTAAAGGAAGTCCAAAGCCTATAGTTGCTTGTGCTTCTCCTTATGCACCTTCTATGCGTATTAACGTTGAAAGTCCGTTAACGCAAAAAGCTCGTGAAAGCGTATTAGAATTTCTTTTATTAAATCATCCTCTAGATTGTTTTATATGCGATCAAGGTGGAGAATGTGATTTGCAAGAAAATTCACAAAAATATGGCTCTGATAGAAGTCGTAATTTTCGTTATATGCGTCGTGCTGTAAAAAATAAAAATCTTGGTTTTATTATTAAAACCGAAATGAATCGTTGCATCCATTGTGAAGGGTGTACTCGTTTTTATTCTGTTATGACAGGAAAACCTTTGTTAGGAACTATCGGACGTGGATGACGTACTGAAATTGATACTTATTTTAATAGTTTTCTTTTATCAGAATTATCCGGGAATATTGCCGATCGCTGCCCTGTAGGCCTTCTTTATATTTAATTTATGTTTTTTTGAATTTTAAAACAAATACTTTATTTTTTAGCACTAATTATTTTTGTTCTTTTAAGTGTAGCTTTTTACGTATTATTAGAACGTCAAATTTTAGGTCATGTAACACGCCGTCAAGGACCTAGTACCGTAGGTATTTTTGGTTCATTACAAACTATAGCTGATGCTTTAAAATTATTAGCAAAAGAAAGTGTTTATCCTCGTAGTATAAATACTATAGTCTTTTTATTTGCCCCTATATTTACTTGTGGTTTAGCTTTAGCTAATTGAGTTGTAATTCCTTTTGGAAATGGTTGAGCTATTGCAGACTTTAATTTAGGAGTTCTTTATCTATTAGCATTATCTTCATTAAGTGTTCATTCTATTATAATGGCAGGGTGATCTAGTAATTCTAAATATGCCTTTTTAGGAGCTTTACGTTCAGCCGCACAAATGATTTCATATGAAATCGCTATGGGTGTTATATTACTTTCTGTGATATTATTAAGTCAATCTTTAAACTTAACCGATATTGTAATGGCGCAATTTAATGTTTGATTTTTTATTCCTTTGTTTCCTCTTTTTTTAATGTTTTTAATTTGTATTCTTGCAGAAACTAATAGACATCCTTTTGATCTTCCAGAAGCTGAAGCTGAACTTGTTTCAGGTTATAACGTAGAATATTCTGCTGTTGGCTTTGTTTTATTTTTTTTAGCAGAATATAATAATATTATTATGATGTCTGCTTTTACTAATATTTTATTTTTAGGGGGTTGAAATGTTCCATTTTATACTTTTTTGTGACCGTTTGGTGAAGGTCTTTTAAGAAATACTTTTGAATCTTATTTATGACCTTCTATTTTTTTTAGTTTGAAAACTCTCTTAGTAATGATATTTTTTGTTATTATACGTACAGCTTTACCTCGTTATCGATATGATCAATTAATGCGTTTAGGCTGAAAAATTTTTTTACCTTTAGCTTTAGCTTTTTTAATTATTTATCTTAGTATTTTAAAATTATTTTGATAATTTTAGACTATATATATTTGAAATATTTATTATCTTATGCAATCTATTATGTTAAGATTAAGACAAAATTCTTTATTTAATGTGTATGTTAACCACGCGGAGTGATACCCATCGCCTGCGAATTTAAATTATTTTTGAGGATTTGGTTCAATAGCTCTAGGAGTTCTTGTTTCTCAAATTGTCACTGGAGTTTTACTTGCAATGCATTATAACGCTAATATTAATTTAGCTTTTAATGATGTTGAGCATATCATGCGCGATGTTGTAGGCGGAGATGGCCTTCGTTATTTACACGCAAATGGAGCTTCTATGTTTTTTATTTCTGTTTATGTTCATATAGGACGTGGACTTTTTTATGGATCTTATTTTTATCCTCGAGTTACTTTATGATTTTCTGGAGTTATTTTATTTTTTTTAATGATGGCTGCAGGTTTTTTAGGATATGTTCTCCCTTGAGGACAAATGAGTTTTTGAGGAGCTACTGTTATTACTAATTTTTTTTCTGCTATTCCTTTTGCAGGGCATGCTATAGTAGAATGATTATGAGGAGGTTTTTCTGTAGATCAGCCTACTTTAAATCGTTTTTTTAGTTTACATTTTTTAATTCCTTTTTTACTTGCGGGTGTAGCTATCATTCATATTGCTTTATTACATGAGCACGGGTCTAATAATCCTTTAGGAATTAATGAAAATATCAAAAAAATTCCTTTTTTAACCTATTATGGAATTAAAGATCTATTTGGAATTATGCTTTTTATTGTATTTTTTGTATATTTTTTAGTAAACTGTCCTAATTTATTAGGTCATGCTGATAATTATATTGAAGCGTTGCCTTTGGTAACTCCTGCGCATATCGTTCCTGAATGATATTTTTTACCTTTTTACGCTATTTTACGTACAATTCCTGATAAATTAGGGGGAGTTATTGCTATGGTAGTGGCTATTCTTATTTTATTAGCTCTTCCTTTTTTAGATACCTCTAAAATTCGTTCTGGAATTTTTAAACCATTACATTTTATTAATTTTATTTTTTTTATTTGTGTAACATTATGTTTAGGATGATTAGGGCAATCTGTAGTAGAATTTCCTTTTAGTAATCTTTCTGAAATTGTTACAATTTTATATTTTTTTTATTTTATTTCGCATTTCCGTTTAACTACTCAGTATGTTAAATAATAAAAAGTTTTTGCTCACTTGGTGGAATAGGTAGACACAGTAGACTTAAAATCTATAAATTATCGGTTCAAGTCCGATAGTGAGTATTTATAAAATTTATTATCTTTAAGAAAAAAAAAGTATATCTTGATTCTAAATATACAACGTGTACAACGAAACATTTTTTTCGAGCATAAAGCTATGAGAAAAAATATTTGTCAGAGAAATTTTTAAAAAAGTTAAAAAAAAAACGCAGTGAACTGAAACATCTAAGTAGCTGTAGGAAAAGAAATCAACCGAGATTTCGGAAGTAGTGGCGAGCGAACCCGAAAGAGCCCAAAAATTCTACAATCAAAATATAGGGTTAAAACCCCGTTGTAAAGAATTATTATTTGTGAGTACTGCGAGGCATGTGTAACCTTGTAGGAATTTTAGAAAACCACTTCTAAAGGCTAAATATTGTTTAGAAATCGATAGTGAAAAAGTACTGTGAAGGAACGATGAAAAGATTATCTAGGTTGAGTGAAAAGATCTTACAATTTTTTTTCGATAAGTAATCAAAGTTTTTATAAAAAATAATGATGTACCTTTTGCATCATGGGCCAACAAGTTAAAACATATAGCAAGCTTAATTAAAAAAAGTAGGCGTAGAGAAATCGAGTTCGAAAGAATGTTAAAGTTATTTGTTTTAGACCCGAAACCAAGTGATCTAACTATGAGCAGGTTGAAGTTTTTTGAAAGAAAAATGGAAGGCCGAACCCGTATCTGTGGCAAAAGATTGGGATGACTTGTAGTTAGGGGTGAAAGGCCAATCAAACTTGGAGATAGCTGGTTTTCCGCGAAATCTATTTAAGTAGAGCGTCTTTGTGTTTTCAATATCTGGGGTAGAGCTCTCGATGGGTGCGGGGGGTTTCGGCTTTACCAAACTCACTGAAACTACGAATACGGAATATTTGAACAAAGGCAGACAGACTTTGGGTGCGAAGATCCTAAGTCAAGAGGGAAACAGCCCTGAATGCATAATAAGGTCTCTAATTTCTATTGAGTGATAAAGGCTAAAAAACTCGAGGATAATCAAAAGGTAAGCTTGGAAGCAGCTATCCTTGAAAGAAGGCGTAATAGCCCATTGAGTAAGAGTTTTTTATCCGATAATGTATTGAGACTATATAGAAAACCGAATTAGCATATTATATATTTATAATGGTAGCGGAATGAAGTATATATCGAAACAGTTAAATTGATAAATTTAATTAAGATTTTACTTATAAGAATGTTGGCATGAGTAACAAAAAATAACGGTCAAAACATAATCGTTATCACCGAAAATCCTAGGTTTACATAGAAAAGAACGACTTCTATGTGTTAATCGGTCTCTTAGGGTTACGCGAAAGTTATACCTGATGAGAAAATTTTATTTCTTTTTTTTATTCGTTTATAAACAAAAATTATTTGTTATAGACCAAGAAATTTATTAAAAATATATTTAAAAATAAAACCGTACTAAAACTGATACAAGTGGATAGGTAGAATATACTAAGGTGTTTGGAATAACTATGTTGAAGGAACTCGGCAAATTAGCTTTGTAACTTCGGAAGAAGAAGTGTCTTTTTTATAAAAAAAGATAACATTAAAGAAGGGGGAACGACTGTTTAACAAAAACACAGGACTCTGCAAAATCGAAAGATGAAGTATAGGGTCTGACACCTGCCCGGTGCTAATTAGTTAAAAGGATATGTGTATGCATTGAATAAAAGCGTTAGTAAACGGCGGCCGTAACTCTGACGGTCCAAAGGTAGCGAAATTCCTTGTCGGGTAAGTTCCGACCTGCATGAATGGTGTAACGATTCCCCCACTGTCTCCAACATAGATCCAGTGAAATTAAGATACCTGTGAAGACGCGGGTTACTCGTGGCTAGACGGAAAGACCCCGTGCACCTTTACTGCATCTTGTTATTGTTTTAAGAAAAAAAATATGTAGCAATAGGTGGGAGTTTTTACGTACTTGAAATACCACTAATTTTTTTTCAAAAAACTAATCTTTATAGAGACAGTAATAGGTTGGTAGTTTGGCTGGGGCGGCCTCCTCCTAAAAAGTAACGGAGGAGTACAAAAGGTAAGCTCAAATTATTTAAAATTAATTGAGGAGCGCAATGGTAAAAGCTTGCTTAACTGAAAGATTTATATATCTATCAGGAACGAAAGTTGGTCATAGTGACCCAATAGTACTTTGTGGAAAGGCTATTGCTCAACAAATAAAAGGTACGCCGGGGATAACAGGCTAATGACTCCTAAGAGTCCTTATCGACGGAGTCGTTTGGCACCTCGATGTCGGCTCATCACATCCTGGGGCTGAAGCAGGTCCCAAGGGTTCG
>Ga0051987_10000072_pt1 | contig 46058 bp, 48 predicted proteins | sample CryGey08umfilter_2_FD_58083 | JGI IMG/M metagenome (GOLD analysis project Ga0051987, IMG submission 58083) | Groundwater microbial communities from aquifer in Utah, USA - Crystal Geyser 4/10/14 0.8 um filter | ecosystem: Environmental > Aquatic > Deep subsurface > Groundwater | place: USA: Utah... | reverse complement strand
GTTGGTAATGCACCAACAGTTAACCAATGTTTAATGCGCTCTTCTTTTAAAACAATACGTTCAGCATTATCTTGCGCCAATAAAGGGTTGTAAGAACCTACGCGCTCAACGAAACGACCATCACGTGGGCTTGTGTTTTCAGCAATAACGATTTTATAAAATGGACGTTTTTTTGAACCACCTCTTGATAGGCGAATTTTTAATGCCATGAATTATTTTCTCCGAATGTGTAATATTTTTTATTTTATAATAGTATGATTTAACTAAAATATCCAGTAAAATGTTTCATGCTAGATATTTTAATTTTATTATCAACCCTCACATAATATAGAATATGTTGCACGATATGTCAATTACCGTGGTTTATTTTTTATATAACAGGTGAAGATGAACACCGTTTGACATTTAATCCATTTATTTAGAACAAAAACAGCATAAGATAACTGACGGTAAATGTGACTTTGTGTAAAACTATTCTTTTTTTAATATGCCTGGAATTTTTTGGGCTAATGTGTGTAACAAAAATGGTAGTTCTTTCATTTCGTCTTTACTAAAGTTTGATAAAACATAGGCAGAAACAAGATTTTTCTCGCCAGGGTGGCCGATTCCTAAGCGTATACGCCAGTATTCTTTTCCACATTGCTGGTCGATACTTTTAAGACCATTATGCCCGCCTGAACCGCCGCCCATTTTAAATTTTATTTTAAAGGGATCTATGTCTAAGTCATCATGAAATACATATACATTTTCAATAGCTATTTTATAAAATTGCATTACTTTTTGAACGGCTTGCCCAGATAAATTCATAAACGTTGTTGGCTTCAATAACATGCAAGCCTTACCATCGATTTTTCCTTGTGATATAACGCCGCTAAATTTTTCTTTATAGTCTGGAAAGTCATAATGTTGGCGTAATGTGTCTATCATCATAAAGCCAAAATTGTGGCGGTTCAAAAGGTATTCATTTCCTGGGTTTCCCAGGCCAACAACTAAATACATAAAACACATACTCATAAAAAAAATAAGCACCCAAAGATTTAAATCTAGAGTGCTTATATACTAAGGCATTTAAAACTTAAGCCTTTGCTTTTGCCTTTACTGCTTCAGCCGGTGCATCTGCAGTTTTTTCTTCATCATCTTCTTCAGAAGGTGCAACAACAGTTGCAAGAACATGGTCACGTTCTGGATAAGCTGCAACAACATTGTTTGGAAGTTTTACATTATCTAACACAACACTGGCGTTAGATTCAATACCATTTAAATCAACGGTAATAAAATCTGGAATTTCATGCGCAGGACACTTAACTGCCAGCTCATGGTGAATAATATTCAAGATTCCACCACGTTTTAAAGCTGGTGAAAGCGTTTCATTAACGAATTGCACAGGAATATTAACAGTTACTTGTGATGCTTTATCAATACGTAAGAAATCAATATGAAGAACACGATCTGTTACCGGATGCTTTTGAACTTCTTTTACAAGTCCTTCAGCTTTTGTTTTGCCGAAATCTAATGTAAATACGGTTGAAAAGAATTTCTTAGATGTAAATGCCATTAAAATGTCTTTTGCAGACATTGAAAACATTTGAGAATCTTGTTTGTTACCATACAAAATCCCTGGTACCATCTCAGCTCTTCTAACTTCACGTGCTGGTCCAGTACCTGTCTTTTCACGTACTTCAACTTTGAAAGTTTTAGCCATTACTACTCTCCCTTAAGGATTATTAAATTATCTGCTATCAACGAATTTGATAGCTAGAACCATTTCATTTTAAAGAAACCAGTGATATAAAGCAAGAAAATTTAGTTTTATTGAAAATGAATCAATATCTTTTGCATTTTCGAACGTTAAGTACTATATTATAAAGTGATGCTAGTCATCTATGGTGATAAACCATTCTTAGAATAAGCGGAGCGGACCCGGGGGCGGTACCCGGCGTCTCCACCATTTTTTTATGGGGACGAAATAGGATCGACGTACGTAGTAAAAAGGGATGCTTTGCCCGGCCATGAGTACCACCGTTAGCGGAACTCAAATTAATAGGTGCAAACAATAATCGCACTTCTGGACGCAAAACAGCTCGTCGTGGCGTTGCAAACCGCAACCGTCGCACAGTTCGTGAAGCTTTCGCAATTGCTGCTTAATTTAGGTTCTACCTATAAAGCGCTTTAGCGGTCCGCGGTTTGGGGGCAACCGGGCAACAGAATGTCCCCACTAATTGTTAAATTTTGAATTAAGGGAAATCAAAATGGTGAAAAAAATAGGTAAGGATGAATTTGATTACGAATCTATGGTTCAAAAATCCTTAAGAAGTGTTGTAAGAGACATTTTAAAAAAAGCAATTGACCAAGATTTACCAGGTGACCACCATTTTTATATTGCCTTTTCAACAATGCATCCAGGCGTTCAAATTCCCGATAGTTTACGTGAAGAATATCCTGAGGATATGACAATTATTTTACAGCATGAATATTGGGACCTTGCTGTTGACGATAATGGCTTTGCCGTAAGTTTGTGTTTTGACGATGCTGAGGAACGCATTTGTGTGCCATTTGATGCGCTTATAAGTTTTGTAGACCCATCTGTAACATTTGGTTTGCAGTTTGCGCCAATCTATCCTGAAACCACAGAGAAAAACCCACCAATTTTAAATGAACCTATTGAAAAGACAACACCTAACACCACCCAGGAATCGAATGTTGTTAGTTTAGATTTTTCAAAAAAGAAATAAACAATATGGCGTTTTGGCTTATCAAATCTGAACCGGCAACATGGTCTTGGGCACAACAAGTTGAAAAGGGGACAGAAGGTTGGGATGGTGTCCGCAATTATCAAGCTGCCAATAATTTAAAAGCAATGAAGCGGGGTGATCAATGCTTTTTTTATCATTCTAACGTTGGTAAAGAAATCGTCGGCATAGTAGAGGTTGCAAAAGAAGCCTACATAGACCCAACTGATCCTAAAGCCAGATTTGTTGCTGTTGACGTTAAAACAGTAAAAGCTTTAAAAAAAAGAATTACACTGGATGCAATTAAAAGGACTGATACGTTGCAGGATATTGCCCTCATAAAACAGTCGCGCCTTTCTGTTATGCCCATATCAGATAATCACTGGCATGAAATTATTCGTCTGTCAAGCTTGTAATATGACACCCAATAACGTCATAATGAATTCATATATTTTTTTACTTTGCCCTAATGAACGATAGCATTCTTCCTTTTTCTTTATTTGACACAAACATGAAGGGCCGATTAGTCTTTCTGCAAGATGAAGCCTTAAAATCGATACACTGCCATAAATATCCAGATATCATTAACCAGCTTCTTTTAGAATCCTTAAGCATACTAACCGTTATGACGGGAGATTCTAAAGCCGCAGCAAAGGTATCTATACAAATATCTGGAGCAAAAGACGCGCCTATATCACAGCTACTGGTTATTTTATCTGCCGATTCCGGAATGCGGACATGTGCAAAATTTAATAAGAAAGATCTAGAAGAATTAAAAAAACCAAGTATAAAAGATTTATTTGGAGTAGGTCGTATATTATTTACAGTCGACTTTGAAAAAGAAGACAGACCTTACCAAGCAATTGTTGAATTAAATAAAGAGACTTTAACTGAAAGCTTCCTTCATTATGTTCATCAGTCTGATCAAATCCCAACAACCTTACGTGTTTTTACAAGTTTAGAACCGGTAGCTGAAAAACGTGTGGCTTGCGCATTAATGGTGCAACAGCTGCCTTTAAAATCAAATGTTCTCTCTGCTGAGCGTGAACAACGCATTGATCAATGGTCTGCAGTGCTTGCATACATGGGAACATTCAATTCTTCAGAAGCACTTGACCGTACAATACCAGGTGAAAAATTATTATTTAGACTGTTTCATGAGGCTGACTTGACTGTGTATGAAAAAAAGAATTTTCAATTTTCATGTGCGTGTAGCGAAGCAAAAATAAAAAATATTATACAGTCATTTAAAGAAGAAGAGCTGAGTAATTTATTTGTGGATGGCGTCATATATGGAGATTGTGAGTTCTGTGAAACACGATACAGCTTTACAAAAAAAGACTTAAAAATCAAGTAGGTTAAAGAAGAGAGTTTTCTAGGTATATATATGGCAGCACGCAAAAGATCAAATAGTTCTTCTTTACTTAAAAAGCGTTCACGCGACAGAAAACTACAGGCTCTTTTCTCAAAACCTGTTCTTGCAGGGTCAGTTTGCCTGATTATAATTTTTTCCGGCATATACCTATCAGGAATAATATCTGAGCTTTATCTAAAAATAAGCCAATCAACTGCCCAAATGACAAAGAAAATTGGGTTTCAAATAAAAACAATTCATATTATTGGACGCACTAAAACACCCCTTGCGATTCTACAAAAAGCAATGATTTTTCAAAAGGGTGATCATATTTTTAATCAAGATATGCACCTTGCTAAAGACAGAATAGAACAAATTGACTGGGTTAAAAGCGCTATTGTCACACGTACTTTCCCCGACACATTGACGATTATCCTTGAAGAACGTACACCAATAGCCTTATGGAAGCAGCACAAAAAATATTATTTAGTTGATGCAAATGGTGCTGTTATTAAAAGCAACCAGATTGAGCTCTATGCAAACCTGCCCCTTGTCAGTGGAGATGGGGCAGCCCAGCATATTGATAAAACGTTGGAAGTTTTAAAAAAATTCCCTGAGTTAAAAAAGAGAATTAACTCTATGATACGTATTCGAAATAGGCGGTGGGATATCATCTTATTTAAATCGCTTATCGTTAAACTGCCAGAAGATATTGGAACAGTAACGGCCCTTGACGTATCTTTTACGCAACTTGAATCGCTATTAAAACAAAAAAAACTAACTGATGATAGTCAGGGATATATAGATTTAAGAATACCTGAAAAAATTATTGTGCCCAAAAATTTTAATACCAAAATAAAATAAGGCTACATAAACGCATTTAGTCCATACTATATGGGTAAAGTTCGAATTGTTTTTTATCTAGCCTACTGCACCACTCTAACAGCGTAACAACATAAGGCCAATGTGCATCAATTACACATATAGCATATCCGGTTTGTTCACCAAGTTCTTTTACACGATTCAATAAAGATACAACATTTGATGCTGTATCGGTTCGTGATATAGAATAATCTGCTTCATCACACTTGACGCCGTGTGTATGACACAAATTCATAAATTCACTATTAACAGACATTTCTGGGGAAAGCAGGGTGAGTTTACGTTTTTTTAATTCTAACAAAAGTGTTAACAGTGTTTCTTCATCACGTAGTACTGGAGATGTTTCATCTGCAATAACACCAACTGTAGAGCCTGGCATATCCGATAAAGTATTTGTGACACTTTCAATATTGTGTTGTTTATCTTTATACCGAGATAACCTATACGGGTCAGATACTGTGTTTGGTTGACGGTAAAGCTCCATAGGCTGTACCCAAAGAACATGATGCCCTTTTTGTTTTATGATTTTTAATGTGTCTTTGCTTTGCTTAACGTAGGGTGTTAGGGAAATTGCAATATTTTTTGGTAAAATTTTCAGTATTTTTGCTGTTGTAGAAGCGTTAAACCCAAGGTTATGGACTATAAAAAACAATTTAACCTTAGTTTTCGTATCGCGTTTTGTGTAACGTTTTTCTAACCATTCTTTTTTTAAGGGAAATTCAATTTTCTCTTGCGGCAATAAAATAGTAGGATTTTCGTCACTTTTTGAAAAAGACCATCCTATGGAACATATTAAAATAAGTGAAATTTTTGCAGTAAGATTATCTGTTAACACCTTGCACCCTCCTTTTGTTTTTAGGTGGAATAAGCCTTTCCAGATATGTGAAGAAAAATTAGACTGACTTTAATACATACTGTTCAGGGAAATGTTTTTGAACATAATCACTAATTTGGGTTAAAACACGATCTACTGTACAGTTTGTAGGTTCATCAAAAGTATCTACATGAATATTGGCTTCAGCATATAATGGGTAATGCTCTTCTACCATTTTCTCCAGCGTTGCACGTTCTTGATCTTTAGGTAATTGAGAGCGGTCAGCACGACGTTTAACACGTGCGTACAAGGTTTCAAAATCAGCTTTCAACCAAACAGATAAAGCACCTTCTTTAATAACTTCACGTGTTTCCTTATGAACAAACGATGTACCTCCTGTAGCTAATACATGATGTGGTTCTGTAAGTAGGCGTGAAATAACCCGGCATTCACCGCTTTTAAAGGCATCATCACCAAAAAATTTTGCAATGTCATTTAAAGGACAACCAGCAGCTTCTTCAACAGCAATGTCTGAATCATGAAAATCAAGTTCCAAGCGTTTAGCTAGGCGTTTTCCAATACTTGTTTTGCCGCAACCCATTAATCCGACTAAAACAATTGTTTTAGGTGGCATGAAACTAACAGTAACTGGTTTATGCTGCGTTGAATTTCCTTGAGTCATAACGTGTAAGGTTCCTATAAAATGTTTTTTGTATAACTTTCGTACATGTGTTCAATAACAAATCTAAGAATAACAAATTTTTCCTCTTAATACCAGCATCTGCCCAAGTATTTTTATACTGCTGGGTAAAAAGAATCCATTAATGCCCATCCTATAGATAAAATTTATGTGATTAATTTAAGGTGTGTGTGTGAAGGTTTATGATAGATTTTACCGATATACTCCCCAGTTCCTAAATAACATGACACATAGTTTTTTTATCTTGGCACGCTTTATGCATAAAGAATAACAAGAAGGTCAAAAAATGGTTTATGAATGCCAGAAATTGTTAAAAACTCTCAATTTTCTGTAAAACGTCTCAGCAGCGTGATTGTTGCTGCACAAGATGTTTTAACACAAAAACTAAATGTGATTGCCAATGCTCTTTCCAATACAGGAACCACTGGGTTTAAGTGTTCTTTTTTAAGAACTAAAGAAACAGAACATGCAAGCCCTGATGGCACAAAAGTATCTTACCCACAAGTTGCCGGCACAATGTATGACTTTTCTCAAGGCGGCACCAAAACAACAGGTGAACAAACACATGTTGCCTTAATGGGAAAAGGGTTTTTCAAGGTGCAGACACAAGCAGGCACAAAATATTCACGAAATGGTGAATTTTCAATAAACGCTAAAAATGAACTTATTGACAGTGTTGGAAATTTGATTTTATCAGATAAAAATTCACCGATTGTTTTTCCAGAAAATGCTGGGACGATATCAATTGATAATAAAGGTGTTGTCAGTGTGAATGGCGAAAAAGTCGACAAATTGGGCATAATAAATTTTAAAAATGAGAAACTTTTAAAAGCTTACGGCAATAGTTTTTTTGACACAGAGCAAGCAGAAACACCCTCAGATGCTCTTGTATCTCAAGGCGTTTTAGAACTTTCTAATGTTTCATCTATGCAAGAACTTGTGAATATGATGGAAGTTGAACAACGTTTTATGAATTTACAAAAATCATTAGATGAATATGACAAAAGTATAAAAAGAACAATCAGTGCCGATAAAGGCACTTCAGCTTAATTAAAGGAACCAATTCATGTTAAATAGCGCACTACAGGTTGCCGTTTCAGGGTTAAAAGCAGCAGAAGGTCGTTTACATACATCGGCATCTAACTTAGCGAACTTAAATTCGGTTGCAGGTAAAAAAACACACCTACTTGTAACGGATCGATCTTACAGAAACTTAGTAACACCTGGTTCTAGTACATCAGAATCGGGCACCATTAATCCAACTGGCTATCAACTTGGTACAGGTGTTCAAATTATTGGAAACTACCAATCATTTTCACAAGGCACACGTATTGATACAGGACGCGCTCTTGATATTTTTATAGATGGCGATGGTTTTTTGCCCATAACTTTACCGAGTGGGGACACCGCTTATACGCGTGTTGGCAATTTACAAGTCAATAATAACGGAGAACTTGTGATGCCCGGAACAGGTTATATCGTGCAACCAGGTATTACGTTTCCAGCAGATACGATTGATATAGATATAAGCGCAACGGGTGAAGTATCCGTCACAACAACAGGTGGTACGCAATCATCAATTGGGCAACTACAACTTGCAACCTTCTTAAATCCATCGGGACTTAAATATAATGGCAGCGGTATGTATCAAAATTCAGGTGCATCAGGAGAAGCCGTTTTAGCGAATCCAGGCAGTGGAAAACATGGCGGTTTAATTCAAAAATCACATGAAGGGTCTAATATACAAGCTGTTGATGAAATGGTTGAACTTGTGCAAATTGAAAAAGATTATAATGCGATCACGAAAGTACTGAAAACAGGGGAAAAAATGTGGGAGGCTAGCAATGCAATTGTTTAAATATTTACTTTGTTTGCTTTTATTAGTGCAACCTGTTGTGTCAAATTTTAAAGAAGAGCAGGGCGCTGACAAAGGCAGTGTACATGCTGAAGTGCTATCGCTTTTAAATGCTGAAATTTCACAAAAAGTTAATGTTACAGATTTTGGTATAAAACTAGATAACTGGACATCATCTTGGGAATCTGACAAAGTTCAATGTTTAAAGTTGAAGGATTTGAAAATTAGCCATAATCAAACACGCTTTGCTGCACAAATTGATGGTTTTAAAACAACAAAAAGGTTGTTTGGAAAAGTTGAATGGTATATAGACGTACCTGTTTTAAACAGAATGCTTCGCCCAGGTGAAGAAATTCAGGCAGATGATATCATCCTTCAAAAAATTGAATCACATAAAATAAATGCCTTTCATCTAACAGATGCAGGTCAACTTATAGGCATGATTGGCCGCCACAGTGTTCTAAAACCTGGTGTACTCTTAACAAAAAGCGACGTTCAGGCGCCAATGGTCGTTAAACGGGGTGCTGTTATGCGGGTTACGCTAAAAAAGGGTTCTTTAACTGTTAGTAACAAAGGTATTGCCTTAAAAGATGCGGCACGTGATGCAACGATTCCAATAGAAATGATGAACAACAATGGTAAAAAAGATAAAAAGACAGTATATGCTGTCGTATTATCATCAGAAAACGCAGAAATAAGGTTATGAAATTATGAATATTCATAAAATTAAAACACACATCTTATTGCTAAGCACATGCTGTCTACTAAGTGGATGTATGGCTGAAAAAATGTCAGAAATTGGCGATGGACCAAAGATAAGTCAAATTCAAAATCCAACTATGGCACATGGTTATGCACCGGTAAGCATGCCAATGCCAGCACCATCACAGCCTGAACACCATATTAATTCATTATGGCAAATTGGTTCAAAAGCATTTTTTAAAGACCAACGTGCAGGCAAAATTGGAGATATTGTAACCGTTGCTGTGCTGATTGATAACAAGGAATCCACAAGCTTTACGCCTTCAATGTCTAAAGAAACAAAGACTGATGCAAGCCTTGGTAATTTTTTAGGATTACAGAGCCAGGTAAAACGCATTTTACCGCATAAATTTTCTGATAATTTACCAACAAAGTGGCTTGATTCAACCTCAAAACCATCGCATTCAGGAAGTGGCAAATATAATCTTGAAGACAAAATGAAATTCAAAATTTCTGCAACCATTATACAAATTATGCCAAACGGTAATCTGGTCATACAGGGACACACTGAATTTAAGCTTATGAATGAAGTTAGAGAAGTTGAATTACGCGGTATTATTCGTCGTTCAGATATTCAGTCGAATAATTCAATTTCAAGTGATAAAATTGCAGAGCTTCGCATTGTTTATGCAGGACGGGGCGATATTACGGATGTTGCCAATAAGCCTTGGGGTGTTCAGGCAGTTGAAAAAATAATGCCATTTTAAAAGTAAAGAATGGTATTATTAACCCCAGGCATAAGATATTCAATGAGGTGAATAATATATATTATGGAAACAGTTGTGTAAGTTTAATCAAGATAGACTGGAATTTAACTCATCTAACTCTAACCACCTTAGCTCCATAGACTCTTGCTTGTTTTTCATCTCTTCCAGACTAGCTGTTAATTTTTCAAACTCTTCTGGATTATTTAGATAAAGTTTTGGGTTATGCAGCTGTTCTTCTGTTTTTTGTATATCAGCTTCTAAACGTTTTAAGTCACCTGGAAAATTATCATAATCGCGCTGATCTTTATATGTTAGCTTATGACGTTTTGGAAGCGGCGTAATTTCCTTTTTTTCAGGCGCCTTTTCAGGCTCTAATTTTGACGCCTTACCAATGAGCGTTGTCGCGCCAAATTTAGCTTCATAGTCACTGTAGCCACCAACACATTCTTTAACAGATCCATCTGGATGAATTGCAAATACCGCCGTTACAAGCTGATCCATAAAATCACGGTCATGACTAATTAGAATTAAAGTGCCTTCATAGCTACTGAGCATACTAATAAGCAAATCTAAAGTATCAGCATCCAGATCGTTTGTAGGCTCGTCTAATATAAGTACATTAGATTTTTGCGCTAATATTTTGGCAAGTTGTAGGCGGTTTTTTTCGCCACCTGATAAAATGCTAATTTTTCCACGCGCTTGTTTATCATCAAACATAAATTGCTTTAGGTAACCAACCACGTGCATAGCACGACCTTGAACCTCTACAGAATCTCCACCTGTTGGACATAGATACTGCCACGGAGAATCATTGGGGTCCATTGCCTCACGCTCTTGCTGGAAATAAGCAATATCAATAGATTTACCTAGACGTACACGACCTATATCAGGCGTTAACTCACCGATCATCATTTTCAGAAGCGTTGACTTTCCTGCCCCATTTGGCCCAATGATACCAATACGATCTTTTTTAAAAATACGCGTTGAAAAGGGGCCCAAAGATAGTGCATCTTTATATTTTTTTTCAATAGCAAAAGCTTCTGATACTAATTGACTTCCATACGCTTTTTCAGTACTGGCCATTGTCATACTTTTAGGTAGATCTGACAAAAGATTTTTTCTTCGATCTCGCATTTCAATCAAGCGTTCTAATCGACCTTGATTACGTTTTCTACGGCCTGTAACACCGCGTTGTTTCCAGTGCTCTTCCATTTTTAATTTAGCGCGTACTTTTGTCATTTCTGACTTTTGATTTTGCTCAATCTCTTCTTGCCACTGCTCAAAGTGTTTGTATGATCTGTTTGTACGCCTTAAATCACCACGATCAAGCCATACCATACTACGCGTTGTACGCCTTAAAAAATAACGATCATGACTGATCATTATTAACGCGCCTTGATAATTATTTAAATAATCCTCTAACCATTGAATAGCTTCTATATCTAAGTGGTTTGTTGGTTCGTCAAGCAACAATACATCAGGGTTACCTGCCAAAGCCCGTGCGAGCAGTACGCGACGTTTTTGCCCACCTGACAACGTTTCAATAGCCCGACTAGCATCAATTTTTAAAGCTTCAAGCAGCATATCAGCAGCGTATTCTTCACCCGCTGTTTCCATCACAATTTCAAGTATGCTTTTACCCTGAGGCAAGTCCAGGTCTTGCGGTAAGTAATGTACGGTTGTATTGGGCTTTTGGTAAAATTCACCAGCATCAAGTTCATAAATACCAGCTAAAACTTTTAAAAGTGTTGATTTCCCCTGCCCGTTTCGCCCAATTAAACAGACATGGTCATTCTCTAGTATATTAATTTCCAACCCTTCAAACAAAGGTTTGGCACTAAAACTTAACAGACCATCATGAATGGTAAAAACAGGTAAGGTCATAAAACAAACAAATCAACATCATAAAAAATCGTACCTGTTTCTACCACCAAATAGCAAGTTTCTATTTTATATAGAATTTCTAAATTAAAGAAAGGCTTCTTAAAATCCGTTTTAAAAGATCACGACTAGAATTTATCAAAACTTCTTGAACAAGATGAGGGGAGCTTGCGACCCAGCTTGCTGAAAATTCAGGATGAACACCGGAAAGAACAATATTACCAGCCTCCTGAATAACAACATTTAGACCAGATGCAGTTTCAGCAATCACGGCGGCTTTAGCGTGACCGTCGAAAGAACACCCCCCATTACAAAACACAGATGATCTTGGCTTACCTGCCTCCTGAATATAGGTTATCGGAAAGGAAACTCCATATTGAGAAAATTGATTTTTTTCAAACGCCACAAGTGGCCCAGATGCAATTGCTTGTGCTAAGCCAACACCTTCTCTTTCAATACAGATATTTCCTGGCATCGTGAACTTTGAGCTAGAGGATAAAAAATATGCCCCCGCCCCAACACCAAGACACTTACCGCCACTAATTGCAAAATTTTTAATTTTTTCTTTCCCTAATGCTGTTAATTTTTCATGAAATGGGGTTGCGGCACCACCAGGCATAATAAATAAATCACATCGCGCCACCTGTAGTTCTCCAGCTTGTATATCTGCTGCAGTTACAGGTCGTAAATCAAAAGTAGCAGAGAGTGCGCCAAATGCACGCTTCCACAGATCAACAGAATTTGGCATAACGCCATCATCATTATATAAGTATACTTTAGTTCGCTGCCTTACATCAGCAAGATTAATGACGGGTAAAATATCATCACCCGTTTCGTAGGCATCTTGACGAGAGAGACGCCCAGATAAAAGTTCAGGAGAAAGCCCCTGCTCTTCTTCGGGTACAAATCTAGTATCATCATCTTTATTTTTATTTTCGCTTATTGATGACCGCTTATTGGCATAGTCAACAGGGCTTATGACAACCCCTAGGTCTTGGGCACATATACAACCTATCGTTAGAAATGGGGCGAATAAGTGATGTTGTTTTAATGTAAAAAATTTACGCAAACGCATAAAAATAACTCCTTTGAATGATAAAAAAACAAGATATTAGTACAAACAATATATTGAATTTATTAATATTTAGTTAACAAGATTTTTTTTCTTTCTATGCAGCAACTTCCCGACAAACAATATCAACAAAACATGGTTTTTCTAAGGGTTTACCGACTGTTACCCATGAATTATGACCTAAAGAAAATTTTCTATTCAGGCGAAATGGCTTAATATTATAACTTTGCACTTTAAACCTGAACTTAATGTTATAGTCTATCCCAACATAAAAAAGCGTTAAATCACGCAATACTTTATAATAAATACCCGTTACAGTATCATCATCATTCTTAATTTTTGTTGGCATAAACTGGCTGATTTGTTTCCAGTTCATTGGCCCCATGTCAATGCGAATACCTGCAGATTGGTTCCATACTTTATCACCAAGTATGACCTCTGTTCCAAGGGCGTTCATACGCCCTGTACGTTGTCCCAATTTTGTCAGTTCAGAATCTGGTGCACGTTCCCAGGCCCCTTGATATTGATGTACCTCAACAGGCATATTAAAATGTGTTGATAACACTTTAACCAAACCATGTGCTGATCTTGGGCGCCGCCATAAAGCATCATGGTAACTTAAAATTGTACGATCACTAACATGTACTTTATTACGAAAAGATTCGTTACCCATTCCACAAATACTTAACAAGCATTTTCCAATATGTGTTTGCGTTGGGTCTTTTTGTGAATATGAAATGAATGTCCGTTTTTTTAAACGATGCCAAATAGAAGCATAACGATGGTTGAATATATCTAGAAAGTCACGAAATCCGTTATCATGCTGACTGCTGCGCTCCATCAATAATTCTGTATATGGGGTTGGTAAAGGCCCTTGAACACCCGCTATACCCATAAAATTAATCCAAAGAACTGGCTGGGTTTGATTGGCACCTGGCAATGAAAAACTATGAATTTCAGAACTTGATGGCGACAAAGACACACGTGATTTTATGCATACAGCCTCTTTAGAGGGTGCTATTCCTTCGCCTAATGGCACGGCATTAGGGGTCATTTGCTGTAATAATTCTACCGCCTGATGAAAATCAAACTGAAAGGTATCTGATTTTAACGTGTCGTTTATAGTGAAATTTGTGTTCCTGGCAAGGGCTTCCATCGCATTATATCCTTTTGACGGTGATCATTTTTTAGTACGACTTCTACGAAAGAATTAATTCCCACGTGTAAGCCAAAATAGTGGCGCAAAATACAAGCAAGTAAGAACGTTGATCCTCCTGCATTGGTCGCATCATTCATAATTAACGTTACTTCTTGACCGCGAACAAAACCACGCCATGCTTCATTATTAACGCGTCTTACAACAGGTTTAACTGAAATGTCTGTAATTGTTTCAATTTCAAAGTGTGACTGTTTTGATCCGCGCAAATAAAGACGAAGCATTTCGGCAAGCCCTGCAACTGATGCTGGGCCTGAAGTTAAGCCAATATGGTTAACAGAAAGTTGTGAAATTAATTTCCATAAAGTTTCCCCATCTTCTGGTGAATCTACTTGTGACACAGGTTTGTTTAAACAAACAATTTGTGACACAGGCAAAGCATCTTCTGCCGTTAAGGCGGCATTATAAGGAAGCTGTTCTGCAAGGTAACGGTTCGTACATAGGGTGTCAGCGTAAATAATTTGCTGGGCTGGTGTTTGCGCTGAAAAATTAATATCGACAAACGATAAGTATACGTCACTGCCTGGCAAATCCCTAGCACTTGCGGAAGTACGTTTATGCGTCCAGTATACGGTATCCGGATTCAACATCGTATGATGACTAAAACTATAATACGGTGACATTTCAATAGGATCAGCCTCGCCTTCAACTGAGCCTGAAATATTTAAAATAGAATATATTTCCGTCGTTTGATCTAAACGTTGATCGGGAATCAACCTATACTCTGTTTGTTTTTTATTAAGGCGAAAAGGATCCGTTGATTTTTTAAATAAGTTGACAATTGGCGTTGCCCCCAGTAAAAAATCTTCTTTTTTTAACTCAATTTCATGGATTGCACCTGGATCATTTATTGGAATATAAAGGTCTAATGTTTCAGATGCTAAATCAACAAGATCAAATGCTTTAAGTAAATCTTTTATTCTAAAAAAAAGAAATTTTTCGGGAAGATGAAAATATTCCTGAAGCAACTGATAGCTATGAATAGAATGCTCTCCCATGGGAAGAGACATTTCATCGGCATCAAAACCAATTGGCTTTAAACTGCCCGCTGGAAGGGCGTGTATATTCTTACCATTGGTGCTAACAAAAGCTTGCTGTTCTGTTCTTGAAAAAATTAATTGATATAAAAGCAACGCGAGTTTTTTGTCTGCAGCTAAGTGAAAATCCACACTATCCATATGCATGTCTTTAAAATCAACACTGGTAGATTTTAACTTTATATGTATAGCCCAATCAGATTGCAAAGGCTGGCCGCAAGCTGATAGTCTATTTGCAGCAACAACAGCAACATGATCAACCTCAATAGGCCAAAGTGTCACAGGGTAAACAGTTGTAAACGTGCAATCAATCCCCTCCATTGCAGAGGCGTTTAACCTAGTGCCCTTAGGTACTTTAAAGCCTGTTGTTAAATTTCCACGACTGGGTTCTGCTTGCAAATGTGCAATACCCATTGACGGTACGGGATTGACCAAGTGGGGATATAAAATATTGAGAAGCGCTGACGCTGTCTGAGGGTGCTGGTCTTCTATTTCTTTTGATATACGGCCACTTAAAAATGCAAAAGATTCAAGTAATCTTTCCACATGTGGATCTGGTGACTCGCTATCTGAAAGTTCAAGTCTTCTGGCAATTTTTGGATATTGACGCGAAAAATTACGACCTGCATTACGTAAATAATCTAATTCACGATTATAATAATATAAAAGTTGTTCACGTGATGAATTTGCCAAAATTACTCCATAGCTTAAGCTGTAAAAAAAGCCCCATGTAAAATGGTAGCGCAGTTTATGTTTTGTAGCAACGGGGTGCTGTTGGTTATGTCTTTTAATAAAAATTTAGCTGACAAAACTTAAGTATATATTGTGAAAAAACAAATAAAGGTTAATTTTTTAAGGCTTTTCAGCCTTTTGTTTTTTACAATTTTATGGGCTTAAAGCGGCGAGAGTAGATATCAATCCTATATAGACCAGAAATGGAAGCTATTAAATGTTCAGGTCAAGCACCACCAAAATCTTTACGACTTTGTATTTGTTGTGTCATTGAATTTTTGATATTTTGCCTAAAAAAATCTATCACGAATTGGTTGACCCTGCTATTCTGTAAACAGATTTTTTTTAATTTCATATAAACATGACAATAACACAAGAACAGTTAGACGATATCAAGCAAGCAAAAGGACAAGAATTTAAAACAAAGCGTCCAACGGTACAAGCACTTGAAGACGTATTATATGATGCACATCCAGTTTTAGATCATGGATTTGTTCGTGTTGTAGATTATTTGGGTGATGACAGTGCTATTGTTCAAGCTGCACGTGTTTCTTACGGTCGTGGTACTAAACAAAAAACACAAGATGCGGGTCTTATAAATTATTTAATGCGTCACCGTCACTCTACCCCATTTGAAATGTGTGAAATTAAATTGCATATTAAATTACCTATATTTATTGCGCGTCAATGGATCCGTCATCGTACGGCTAATGTAAATGAATATTCAGCGCGCTATTCTATTTTAGATAATGAATTTTACATCCCAAAGCACGAACATTTGGCAGCACAGTCTGATGTTAATAATCAAGGGCGTGGTAATTTAATTACAGGTGATGATGCAGATAAAGTACTAGATCTTTTAAAGCGTGATGCAGCGCAGTGTTATGATACTTATGAGCATTTGTTAAATGAAGAAAATACAGACCCAGCCCGACAAGGTTTAGCCCGTGAATTGGCTAGAATGAATTTGCCTGTCAATTTTTACACACAGTGGTATTGGAAGATAGACCTTCATAACTTGCTTCATTTTTTATCGTTACGTGCAGATTCTCATGCCCAATACGAAATTGCAGCTTACGCTGAGGTTATGCTAGAAATGGTCAAAAAATGGGTGCCGATCACCTATCAAGCCTTCCTAGACTACAAAAAAAATAGTGTTCACTTATCTGCTAAAGCCTTTAATGTTTTAAAAAGGCGCTTAAATGGAGAAAAAGTTGAACAAGAAAATTCAGGCTTAAGCAAGCGCGAGTGGTCAGAAATGATTGATATCATGGAAACTAAATAGTTAAATATATGAAAAAAAACATCTTAATTTTATGTGGTGGCCCCTCCTCAGAGCATGAAATATCCATTCGCTCTGCTTACAATATATATAAGTACATGGACACATCTTTATTTAACCCCATTCTTGTGGGAATATCACGTACCCGGCAATTTTATACAATCACAAAAAAACAACTTGATGAACTGTATGCAAATTTTGGGTTCGTTGAAGATAATATGTACCCATATGCAAAATTAGATGGGCTTCAAATTGATGTTTGCTTCCCAGCTTTGCATGGTGCTGGCGGTGAAGATGGTAGCATTCAAGGATACTTAGAATCATTAAACATTCCCTATGTTGGAAACAATGTTACAGCATCGGCTATTTGTATGGATAAAGATATTACAAAACGGCTACTTGAATCGCATAATTTGCCTGTTGTGCCTTTTATCACAGCCAAACAAGATGATTTGGTACCTTATAAAATTGTGTCACAAAAGCTTGGTAAGACTTTGTTTTTAAAGTGCGTTAATCAAGGGTCATCCATCGGCACATATAAGATTCTAAATGAACAGGAATATAATTTATATTTAAAAGAAGCGTTCACTTTTGGGCCTAAAGTATTAATTGAAAAAGCAATAAAAGGGCGCGAAATTGAATGTGCTATCATTGGAAACAATAAGCTAGAAGCATCTGTTTTAGGGGAAATTATTCCAAAAAGTAACCACGCTTTTTACGATTATAATGCAAAAAAAAATGACCAGGCGCAGCTTATTATTAATGCAAAGATTGATCCGATTATCGAAACAACCATAAAAAATTTGGCAAAAAAGGCTTTTAAAGCATTAGATTGTTCTGGGTTAGCGCGTGTTGACTTCTTTCTAACAGATCAAAATGAGGTTTTTATCAATGAAATCAATACACTTCCCGGGTTTACAGAATTTAGCCTTTATCCAAAGCTGTTTTTGCATAACGGCATAACTTTTACAGAACTTATCACAAAATTGATTCACTTAGCGGCGGAAAAAACCTTGATGCGCGACGTAATATTACCCTTTAATAGTGAGACTATTTTATAAAAACCTAGCTTTACTCAACTAAAATATGTATGATCAAATATAATCATTTTTTGACTTGGTTGTACGTTGCCACAACATAAAAAGAAGATATTTTAGATGACACAAGAACACATTAAGACAACAGTGAAAAAGAAAAACCTTAATACTCCAAGGCATTCTGCGCGTGTTGCAGCTGTGCAAGCATTGTACCAGATGGAACAATCTGGCGCTGAAAGCACACAAGCTGTACAGGATATGATCACAAGTCGCTTTACAACAACAGCAAGCGAGGGCTACGTAGAACCCGATTTAGATCTGTTTAAACAGCTTGTGATGGAAGCTTCGTTAAATATAGAAAGTTTAGATGCTATTATCATTCCGTATTTAGCTGAAAACTGGAAAATAGAGCGTTTAGCAAGTGTTATTCGTATGATTTTGCGTCTTGCAATCTTTGAACTTAAGGAATGCCCTCTCATTCCTAAGACAGTTATTATGAATGAATATATTGAAATTACACGGGAGTTTTTTCCTGGTGGCAAAGAAACAAACTTTGTTAATAGCGTCTTAGACAAAACAGCCAAGGCATTGCGGGCACAAACAGCATAACACGACTTTCTCAAACAAAAATATGTTATGATCATAGCGTTACTGCATAAAACATAATATTAGGATACAGGATATGAGTACAGATTTTAAAATTAATAAAGAAGCCGTTCAAGAACTAGCAAGCATCTTAAAAGAAACTGATTTAACAGAAATCGAGTATGAAACAGAACACGCCTATATTCGTGTGAAGCGCCGTATTCAAACAACACAAAGCATACACACAGAACCGAAAGTACAAACAACAGTATCTCAGCTATCTGTAGCAAGCGATAAAACGATTGATCCTATTCAGCATCCGGGTTCAGTGAAATCTCCAATGGTTGGAACAGCTTATATGGCACCAGACCCAGAATCAGAACCATTTGTAAAAGTTGGAGATATAGTTGAAAAAGGTCAAACCCTTATGATTATTGAAGCCATGAAAGTAATGAACCCAATTAAAGCACAAAAAGCAGGCCGTGTAATTGAAATTTTAGTATCAGACACTTATCCTGTTGAGTTTAATGAAGTTTTATTGGTTATTGAATAATGGGCGTTTTATTTAAAAAAGTACTTATTGCAAACCGTGGTGAAATTGCGGTACGTATCATACGCGCTTGCAAAGAATTAGATATTCGAACTGTTGCTATTCACTCAACTGCTGATGCGCAGTCTATGCATGTTAAGCTGGCTGATGAGAGCGTTTGTATTGGACCTGCTGCTGTAAAAGATAGTTATCTTAAAATGTCAGCCATTATATCTGCAGCAACAGTTACTGGTGCTGAGGCAATACACCCTGGCTTTGGATTTTTATCTGAAAATGCAGATTTTGCCGCCATGGTTGAAGAACATGGTATGGTGTTTATTGGCCCAACAGCCGATCATATTAATATGATGGGCGACAAAATAACTGCCAAGAAAACGATGAACAAACTTGGTGTACCAATTGTACCTGGTTCAAAAGAAGGTGTAGAAACCACTGAACAAGCAATAAAGTCAGCAAAAAAAATTGGCTATCCTGTTATTATTAAAGCCACAAGTGGTGGTGGTGGTAAGGGTATGAAAATTGCTAACAATAGCGATGAAATTACCCATGCCTACAAAATTGCCCGTTCAGAAGCCAAATCTAACTTTGGCAATGACCAGGTTTATATTGAACGCTATTTAAAAAAACCACGCCATATTGAAATTCAAATTTTAGCTGACCAACACGGTAATGTTGTTAATCTTGGAGAACGTGACTGTTCCATACAACGTCGTCACCAAAAAATTTGGGAAGAAGCGCTTTCCCCAGCCCTTACGTCAAAGGAACGTGCGTATCTTGGAAAAATTGTGAACAAGGCAATTGGGAAAATGGGATATAGGGGACTAGGTACGTTAGAATTTCTATATGAAAAAGGCGATTTTTTCTTCATGGAAATGAATACCCGTATCCAGGTTGAACACCCAATAACAGAAATGGTAACTGGTATTGATCTTGTTAAAGAACAAATTCGCGTTGCAGCAGGCTTTGCCCTACCCTTTACGCAAGATGATATTAAATTTACAGGGCACGCCATTGAATGCCGCATTAATGCAGAATGCCCGGAAACTTTTATTCCATCTCCTGGAAAAATTGAGGTTTACCACGCCCCTGGTGGATATGGTGTTCGTGTTGACAGCCACATGTACCAAGGTTATACCGTGCCACCATATTATGACAGTATGATAGCAAAATTAATTGTTCATGGAACCTCACGCGAGGAAGCCATTGCACGCATGAAACGGGCTTTACAAGAATTTGTGATTACAGGCATTAAGACCTCAATTCCACTCCATCTAAAACTGGTTGACAATCAACACATTATATTAGGTGATTATGATATTCATTGGCTGGAAAATAATTTATCACATCTGTAGATCGTTTTCTTCAAAGCTGTATATCTCCCTATATACATTAAATACAAAAAAAAACCACCATATGAAATATATTACATACGGTGGTCTATATCTTCGTAATGGAGCACTTTGTTCGGCAGGGTGTATTGTCGCCGCCTGCTCTAGCCAAAACTATAAAATTTTCACAACAGATTCAAAATTGTCAAATGCATTTACCAGTTTATTAAATTTGCGATTATTTTGCCTTAAAGCTTTTAAGTAAACAAACCGCCTTTTATCTAAAAATTGCAAAAAAAAACATCTGACTGTTGGATATCAGCATATTGATTTTCACAGTTAATTTTTCACAACCAAAAACATTAATTAATAAGGATACAAAAAACAGGAATACCTTTCCTGAAAATCTTTATGCACCAGATGCTATTTTCTTTTTCTTTGGTTTAGGTGCCTCTATCGTTTCTGGTTTGGCGTTACCTTTCACGACGTCATCATTTACGATCACCTCTGTAATATTTTCATAAGATGGTAAATCATACATTGTATCAAGCAATATGCTTTCTAGAATTGCACGCAAACCACGTGCACCTGTTTTGCGCTGTAGGGCTTTTTTTGCAATTTCCAAAAGTGCTTTATCTGTAAAAGTTAATTCTACTTCTTCCATTTCAAATAACTTACTATATTGCTTTGTAAGGGCATTTTTTGGCTGCGTCAGAATTTGAACCAGTGCATCAGTATCTAGGTCTTCTAATGTTGCAATAACAGGCAAACGACCAACAAATTCAGGAATCAAGCCAAACTTCAACAAATCTTCAGGTTCTAGATTTTTTAAAATATCGCCTGTGGTTCTTTCTTCTGTTGTTTTGACATCCGCACCAAAACCAATACCAACACCTCTACCGCGAGCAGCGATCAGCTTGTCTAGTCCGGCAAAGGCACCACTACATATGAATAAGATATTTGTCGTGTCAACTTGTAAAAATTCTTGTTGAGGATGCTTGCGACCACCTTGTGGCGGTACAGAGGCAATCGTACCTTCCATAATTTTTAGAAGTGCCTGCTGCACACCTTCACCAGATACATCACGTGTAATAGAGGGGTTGTCAGATTTTCTTGAAATTTTATCTACTTCATCAATGTAGACAATGCCCCGTTGTGCTTTTTCTACGTTATAATCCGCAGCTTGTAATAATTTTAAAATGATATTTTCAACATCTTCACCAACATAACCTGCTTCAGTCAAGCTTGTGGCATCTGCCATTGTAAAGGGAACATCAATAATGCGCGCTAATGTTTGTGCCAAGAGTGTTTTTCCGCATCCCGTTGGACCAACAAGCAAAATATTAGACTTAGAAACTTCAACGTCACTGTTTTTATCTTCAAAATCCAAACGTTTGTAATGGTTGTGAACAGCAACAGATAACACGCGCTTTGCATGTTCTTGCCCAATTACATAATCGTCTAAAATTGTGGAAATTTCTTTAGGTGTTGGCAAGCCATTTGTTAATGCTAACTTGCTTGAAGTAAGTTCTTCGCGAATAATATCAGTACAAAGATCTACGCATTCATCGCAAATAAAGACTGTAGGGCCTGCAATTAATTTTTTCACTTCATGCTGACTTTTGCCACAAAATGAACAGTGTAATACTCCTTTGGAATCTGAACCGGAGTTTCTTGACATACGCGCCCCTTAAATTTCTTGTATTTTTTTCTTATACTTTCATGATGACAGGTAAAAGATAAACAAATTATTAAAATCTACACCAACAATATAAGATTATAACAAATTTTTGAAAACTAAACCATGCAGAAAATAAAGGGTTTTAGTGTTTTTTGCATTTCATCGACATACTAAAAAATATTCACTCTAACATTAAAGTTGATCAATAATGGCTGCCATATTTTCATCTTTTTGTCGACTCCCCTTAGATGATCCAAATTCAAAAGAATATGCATCTTTCAAACAAGCACCAAAAATACCAGATATTGTTGAAATTATTGCAACAGCCTCACCGGGTAGGCCTTCTTTTGAAAACAAACATAAAGAACACAAACAAGTACCTAAACCTAAAACAGCGCTCAAAACCATAATATCTGCCCGGCGATTCGTTCTACCCGTTACAGCAAGTAGCTGAGCGTCACGCTTTCTTGCCTCTTGCCTATCGTGAATTAAAGACAGTTCAACTTCGGTTTCCATAGCACATAATTCTTTTTGAAATGAACATGCTTTATCTGGGTTATCCCTTAAATGAGAAATAATTCCCTGAATATCATCCATTCCTGTTAGTTTTTTAGCTATATCTGTCACACGTGATGCAATTGTCTCTGTTCGATCTCCGCCGAACCATTTCCCAAGCATGGGTGCAAATTCTACTAACCCCAGGGCAGCTAATGATAATGGAAAAGTCATAGTAAACTCCTATAATTTATAAAATATATGATTGCCAATTTGACAAGTTGGCCGTTTTTTCACCGTCCACGATGGGAATAATTTTCGGTGATGATAATGATTAGCACCATGCGTAACATCTGCAACCGCATCACCACACACTAAAAATTGATCCGCAATTTTTAAACACACATCAAAAACACGACATGTAATGTTTGGTGCTAATAAAATAGCCAAATTTGGATCACCCTTATTCCAGCAAGAAAATTGCCAACTTTTAAGGCACACTTCCTTAATAGTTCGTCCATACCAGCTTTGTGCTTTGAATCTGTTGATAATTGTATTGGCAACAGCCTTCAAAGAAGCATCGCCAAATTTAGCGACTTCCCCCCTGGCCTCTCCGTATAAAGTGCGGGCAAAAACTTCTTTTTCACTTAAGTTATTAATCGTCATTTTCAATCTCCCGACAGTGAATATGAATAAATCCTGTGGCAATATCTTTGATGAAAAAAGATGAATATTTTTTCATGAAATTATTTTTATTATCAACAAAAAAAGAAAACCCTCCATTCATTAATTCAACTCCTAGTTGTTTTCCACTTTGACTATTGGAAAGCTTTATGACAGGATTTCCATCAATAAAATCAACAGAAAAATTCCGTTGCCCCACTTGACACGTACTTTTATCCATGCTATAAGTAGCACCGTAACTCCATAGTGATTGTTCCCCAGCTTTTTGTTGGGGCAATCTTTTTTCCCCAACTTTTACAATACCTTTCCTTAAAACATCATAGTTCTTCTCTATTAAAATTTCTGGAATAGCACAATTTCTGACCCAATCTTGGGATTTACCTTCCTCAACAATAATATGTTCATAAACAATTTTAATTTTAGACATACACCGCGGTAAATTTAAGGCATCTCGCTTATATAAAGGCAATAAAGTGCCCCCCTTGCATCTACCAACACATCTGGATTCTCATAATATGTTGGCTGAACCCGCGCTTGTATAATAATAATTGGTGGCAAGTCAGAATCATTGTCCGCCATATTAAAATCAAAATCATCAGGTGGCCTTAAAGCGTAAGATACATTGTCATCAATATCGCCAGCATCACTTTCAAAAATTTGACCTGCAGATTCCTTTAAAAAAACTTTATTTAATCGATTGCGCCAATACATGAGTATTTCCTTTCAAAAAATTGATATAAAAAAACCGTTCCAAATTCATGAAGCGGATTTGTTGTGACCAGTGGACTAAATTATTTAAATACCTCTAACTGTTTATATTAATTGCAGCATCTTCAATATCCTTTAATCCCATCCATACTTTTCCTTTTAAACTTGTGATCGTTATACAGACAAAATATTATGCTGTTTATGTATTGAATAATTTGTTAAAAAAATGTTATACGCAGTCTGCTAAGGAAGATAAAAACAAATCAATTCTTAACAATTTCATAATTACGGGAAAAAATTTGCTTATTTGTGAGGTCATGTAAGTCTAAATATATTTCAGTTAAATTTTCTTTCAACACATTAACTAAATCTGTTTTAGACGCAAACTCTCTATTTTGCATGCTTTTTCCTTGTTGGCAGGCAGCATTTCTAACTGAAACACATTTTATTAAATGTTCAGGCTCTATGTGGGTTGTATTCGGTACACCTGGATCCTGTTTTTCTTCTTTGTTTTTTGCAACCCCCTGAACACTATGTTGCAAACTATTTCTAATATTTTCCAAATTTACAGTCTCTTTTGAAAAATTTATCCATAAAGTTGTTTTCGCATGTTCACAATCACAAAAACTTTTCAACCTAGATATTCTACCCTTAATAACCTCTGTTGTACTTTTTGTAAAAGTAACAGTATCGCCAATTGTATATTTAAGGCTACAAACAAATGGAACGTCCACTTTTAATAGATACGCCTGTCTAGACTGAAACCCCGCATAAATACTTTGCTCTACAGCCTGCTGTATGGCTAAATACCCAGTTTTAGTATCAAGAAATGTATCACTTCCGTCAAAAATCACATCTTTTTTAACTTTAAAATCAAATACTTTACATGCTTCAGTGCTGTCGGCCTGGAGTAGTGGAACATAATGATCACTTTGCCAACGTAAAAGTATCTCTATTTTTTCTTTCCGCTTATAGGCGCACGACCACTGAACCCAAAAATGCCCTTTATACTCTTGAACAGGTAAAAAAAATTTTCTGCCCTGAATATTTACAGGAATAGTGTCATTTTTTGTTGTTGAACACCGCACCAATTTAGAAGACAAAACCGTATACCCTGTTTTGCGTGCCATTTTTTTGCCCAGTGTTTGCCCAATACTTGGAAAAGAAGCCTTTAATGCATCGCCCGTCAGACTCAATACACGCCTGTCAGGAAATGCATTTTTAATATAAGGAAATAAATTAATAGCCCCCTGTCCCTTTTGTACCCACATGGCACGTACCACAATTTTTATTCTATGTAACGGCGCGCGTATTTGCTCAATTGCTGCAGTGTCCATTAAAACGTAGGGTGTTATATCCTTACCCACATCATGGGGCAGCATAGATATATTTTTACAGTCATGAGAGATAGGGTCAACAAAAGGTAACTGCCATTTTTTTTAATTCTATATATTCTAACAACGATTGTTCATGCAGAACCCCGTATTGTTTATTTAACGCACGCCCAATATACATAAGCTTCATGCAACCAGGCTCTACGTATTCAACGCCACCTAAAAGATGACCTTTAAAAAATACAGTGTTATTACAAAGCAGTGTTATAGAACTGGATGTCAGATTTTTCGTTTCACACAACAGCTCAATTTGTGTAAATTCTCCCTCTTGTGTTTTTAGTGTCAGTTTTAATATTTTCACTTCCTCTGCAGCGCTCTCCCCCGTTTGTTCAAGTAAGCCTCGTAAATTCATAATTTTCTCGCTTTCATATCCTGGATTTGGTACTATCTAGTGATTATATAAGTATTGACAATAAAACGAATCAAGCTGGGTATACATAAATGACAGATACAACAACGACACAACAAGATTCTGTACTGCTGGATAGAATGTATACGTTTCTACAAAAAAATCCTTTGTTTAAGTGGTTTTTTAAACCTGGTTATTTACAAGGCGTATTTTGGGCGAACATGATATCCGTTGTTGCCATATCAAATGATGTTGCTATGCGCTTTCTTGGTGAACGTTTAGATGTTATTGAAATTTCATTTTTTAGGTTTTTCTTTTCAATGATCGTGTTGTTACCCTTTATGCTTGGCCAAGGCAAAGCACTTTTTCAAACAAAAGTACCTGGTATGCACGCAGCACGTGGTATTGTTGGTGCTGTTGCCATTGCCTTATGCTGCTGGTCTGTGAATGTTATGCCACTTGCACAAAGCACCAGTCTTATGTTCATGCAACCGCTATTTTTCCTACCTTTAGCTTTTTTCTTTTTAAAAGAACACGTATCAAAAGAACGCTGGATTGCAACGCTCGTAGGTTTTGCAGGACTTTTGTTTATTATACGCCCTGGAACAAGTGAATTTCATGTTTATAGCTTCATTCCATTAAGTGCAGCATTTCTGTTTGCAACACTTGATGTTTTAGCAAAAAAAATGGTTGCCAATGAAAAAACGCTAACGCTTTTATTTTATTTTGGCTTCGTAACAAGCTTAATATCACTACCCTTTGTATTTTCAGTATGGCAAATGCCAACACAATCAGAATTTTGTTATTTAATACTACTTGGTATTGGTGGAAACTTAATACAGGTATGCTTGTTCTTAGCTTTTTCAGCCACAGAAGCATCTGCTCTAGCGCCTTTTAGATATGGCGAATTTATTGTTGCAGGATTATTTGGTTACTTATTTTTCTCTCAAGTACCAACAACGACACTACTGATTGGGTCAAGTATTATTATTGCATCAGCTTTTTATCTATCTCATAAAGAAATTCAAATGGCAAAACAGAAGTAGTCACCCTCCTATACTTTAAAGTGCATCTCCAACAGTGGCTGCATATTTAATGACCAGCTAAAAAAATCTTAATATATTTAAGAACCTAAAAAGCTGATATTAAGTTACCTGTTTTTTAAAATATAGCTCAATACTGTTCATGCCTTAAATTTCATTTAAATGAAGGGTCCACTCATTTTCCATGGACCATTCTTTTGTTTTTAATGAAAAATCAGTTATACGCATGTCTAAATAAGGGCGATACGTTACAAAAAAATCCCGATCACGACTTAGTCGTATAGATTTATCAATTGTTATTTTCCTGCCCAATTGTGAGAAAGGCAGATTATTTTGATCACTATCTATAACGGCAACAGATCCAGATACATCCTGTCTACTTATTGTATGAATACCGTTTTCTATCTTCTCCCAAAGGCGTTGAATACAACCAACTCGCACCACAGATCCTGGGCTGAAATTATCAACCGCTAAAACACTTTTATCTTTTGCCTCAATTATTGTTTTGTATTTTAACGCCTTTGGCCCAAGATGCAGCAGCTCACCATTTACTGTACGTGCCATTTGTCCTAATTGAATTGGTTTTAAAGTCTGTACGCAACCACGTGCAGAAAAAGGAGGCAACCCCCCTGTGCTAAATGTTAAAACTGTTTCCACTAAATCCCCCTCAATACCAAAAAGGTAAAGGCGCTATTAATAGCGTTTCCCTCTGTGTTAAATATTGATCAAAAAAAAGGGCTAGATCATCTGGATCTAACCCTTGTATTATATTATTTTTCATAATTTACCTATTTAATCGAAGTGCCAAGTAACTTACCCTGACAAATATCCTCTTTTACGCTTCGCCATGGGTTCTTCTCCCTTTATCCACGAACAAGAACTTCATAATAGTCTTCAACCAAACGTGGTGTATTTTGTTTAGGTAAATCTATCACACTATTTGACAAGCGAATTGTTGCACGCATACCGTCTTTTACAATAATTGTTTTACCATCCATTAATTTCTTAATATCATCAGCAGTATTAAGATTTTTATTATTGGTAGGGGTGTTACTAATAACGGATGTTTTTATTTTTAATCGTGCATGCCCACAATCAGTCCCTAATTTTAAGGAAGTCCAAATTTCTTCTAGCTCTAATAAAACTGCAGGTGGTTCAGTTTCAGGTGGGTATGCAAGATGAATTTTTTCTTTTAAGCCGTGCCTAATAATACTTTCATCTTCTGTTAATAAAGTCCTTATTGCGGACAAGACGCCGTAATCAGCCATTGTGTATCTCCATAGTGACCTAACATTCAAACCCCAGGGTTTCGACCCATTTTCCATCAAACGATGGGGTGAATGGGGCGGCTAGTTTTATCAATTTACTATTAAACCTTAGCCCGAATAGAGTTGCTTGTAAAGCATCTCTGTTATAATAATTTCGCATAGCTATTTTGTACCACTTCTTGGGGAACGATTTGTCTAGTAAATTCCACTCATCCAAGCTCGCAGATTGTGCAATTTTTCGCCCCATCATATTTACAGGCTTTATCCTTGCCCAATATGAATTTCCAGGTATTTTCTTTTCTGAAAATTCACCATTTTTATCCTCTTTTATTTTCCTAAAAATCAACTGAATTCGTGTGCGCATTTCGCCAATTTTATCGCTCATAAAATATCCTTTACGCGGTAAGGCTCGAGTAAATCGTTATAAAAATTTGATTTTTTTATGGGTTCTCCGCCCCTATTTTCATATAATTCAGCAACAATTTGTAAAAGTGCATGCTTAATGGGTGCTGGAATATGTTTTGGATATATACCAAAACCAGCCTGATAAACAACTTCAACAAGTTGATCAGATGTTACTAACGTTAAAAGTGGACTATTATCCGTATCTACCAACTGGTAGCGTCGCACTGCGTAACGTGCAGATCCACTTCTTATATTTGTTACAGAATGTACGTGCAAAATATTTGGTCTGGGTAATTTTATTTCTGAAAAACCACCTTTTACGGCTTTAGGCTCACTTGTAAAAGAAAGTTTTTGTGTTAATAATGCCCTATTTAAATAACGTTCTATATATTCCGTTGCCGTTTCAATCAAATGCAACAAATATTGATCTTCCTCAGCGTGCTCTAATCGTAAATGCACCTTAACATCTTCCAATGTCACAGGATAAATTTCTGCTTTTTCAAGAATTTTTAACATGAATAACTCCATAGTGATTTTTATAGCCCTGTAAGTAAATACAGGGCGAAATAATTTTGTTAATTATTCTGAAAATTGAAGAACTTTAATTGCATTACAATCAACCACAGCGCCACCAACACGCTTTGTTGCATAGAATTCAACAAACGGTTTTGCACTATAGGGGTCGCGAAGTAAACTCACTTCACGGCGGTCAACAATTTGGTACCCCAGCTTAAAGTTTCCAAATAGTATTGGCGTTGATACCTCGCCAGATCGCACTTGATCCAGGGCATCGTTTAATACGACTGGAAAGCCTAACAATGTGTGTGACATACCATCACTTAATGATGGTTGTAGCAAATAACGGCGCGATTCGTCTTTTAATCCGCGAAGCATAGATAATGCTGATCGTGACATCATCCAACAAGCACCCGGTAAAAAGTCACATCTCAGTGCATCAACAACTGCCAATAAGGCATCTGCATTTTTAATAGATCCATTGACTCCAGTTTTAATCATTTGCAAATGATCATCTGATACTTCTTCAGATAAGGGGTAAGCAAGAATCCCTTTTGGCTTCTTCTCACCGTCACCTTTAATAAATGCCCTATTTTCTGTCATACTCATGGATTCAGAAATTTTACAGCCAATCCATTCTTCTAAATTTACACTTGAATCGTCCAAAATTTTTTGGCTAGCGCGTGGCTTTGCATATAATTCATGAGTATGGATCTGAATTTTTTTAAGCTCCGGCAAGTCTGTCTCTTGTCGGTCATCCATCTCAGCTGCCCAACCAACGTTAGCCTCTCCCTTATCCACCAATAATTCATAGGAATCAGAAGATACTTCTGTAACACTTGCTATCGAACGTAGAGAACTTCCCAATTTTAATTGGCTATGAATATTTTCAACCACAAAATTTGGTACCGTATATTCGCCGCCATTGTTTTGTGTTGATAACGCCTTTTGCCCCACCCCTTTTGTTAAAAAAGATCTAAAATCGGCACTTTTTTCCTGTGTTTCAAAACTATCTGCGGCACAAGGCATTGTAATGGCTGATCTTGTTGCATACAGTTGGTTCATTTTTCGCTCACTTTCTTGTGTAAATTGTGTAAATGTATTTTCTAAATTCTTTACAGAATTTTCCATATTTATTAATGTTGTTTCTTCCATAAATTCTCCTAATATAAAATTGTTGATGTTGCAACGGTTCTTGCCAAATGCTCCAAAGTATCTTGTAAATTTTGCAGTCGTTTTTTAATATTGATTAAACTTTTAACGCTCACGACTTTCGCTTTTTCATTAGCAGCAAAAGTTACCAACGAAATTTCTAACAAGTCTACTTCTGTTAAAAACTTAACCTTTTTACTATCATCAAAATAGCTATTAATAGGGTTATAGCCAATCGAAAGGCCTTCAATAACGCCTGCCTTTAAAAAAGCATAAGCTTCTTGTGCTTGTGGTACTTCCATTAATAAGCGGCCCTTCACATACAAGCCGTAAGCATCTTCCCTTGCTTCTTCCCATACACCAATGGGTTTGTTTTGGTTGTGCTGCCAAAGCATCTTAAGCCCCTGAACAGGCCTTGAAGTTAGACTATTGGCAAAAGCACCTTTTTTAACACTATCTCCATGATGATCCAAAAAATTAAAGACACTAGCATACCCCTCAAAAGTTCCATCTTCAGATAGATTTTTAATGCATAGTTTATGTGTTTTCGTTTGCATAAACGCCTCCCTTTAGATATAAAAAAACCCCTTTGGAACATATATCCCAAGGGGTTTATTTTATTATTAAGGCTCCAGAAATATTAACGTTTAACCGCCAACATTTCTGTCACTATAATCAAGGTAAATCTTATTCATGCAAAAAGCAAAGATTCATCTCCCAAAAAATTAGAAGAAGTATGAAACACGTGCGATCACAGATTGTGATGTATTGCGTACTTTATCTGCATAAGCGTCTAAACCAAATGTTGATTCCCCACCACGCATGTATTCAGCACCAACAGACCAGCGACCCATTTTATACATACATCCAAGACCAGGCGTAAAACTGAAGCTCACGTCACTAAAGTTTTTAGTTTTTCCTGTCCTTTTTGACACAATCTTATGCTTTACATATGATTCGCGAAAGCCCAACATTAAAAATGGTGTGAAATTACCGTATGCATAACCCAGTTTAGCAAAAGCCAGCGCTGAGACTGGACGAGTTTGTGTATATTCAGCAGCAAAAGGAAAAGTTTGTGTGTTTCCAGCCTGGTCTATAACAACTTCTTGAGTCAAAGTAGTATCTACTTTTTTTCCACCAAAACCGGCAAAGATATCAAGGCCCAATCCCCAGACAACACGATTAGAAAGCGTCCAATAGTGTGTAATTCCTAAGCCTAAGCGTTTGTAATTATTCTTATATTTATGATCCAAACCTTCAGTTTCGTGTGTCAGTTTTGAATCCATCATCATCAAACCACCAGCTAAGGAAACGGCCCAACCTTGTGGTCCAGGTGCTATGGTTTTTGGTGCTGGTGCTGCAACTGCATCACAATAAATTTCAGATTTTTTTTCTTCTTTTTTCTTCGTTTCTACAGCGTATGATGACGTTGCAGATAAAACTGCAGCAAGTGCCAATACTGATGATGTATATTTTTTCATAAAATATTTAACCTTTCATAGTAATTCATATAGCGTTAAAACATTTAACAGCTAATTCAAGATTAGAAAATAAACTATTAAAAGCCAATGGTAAACCCCCCCCTTATAAATTAAACAATTTATTATTTATATTCACGCAGGGTAAATACGCATAAAATTATCAATTTTAAAAAAACACTATAGACATAACAAATTCAAAAGTGCTATAAATATGATATTGCCCAGATAGCTCAGTTGGTAGAGCAAGGGACTGAAAATCCCTGTGTCGCTGGTTCGATTCCTGCTCTGGGCACCATTTTTTCTTCAAATACATTTACTATATTATTATTTATTTAAGTAATTGTGTATTTACTTCTTTTCCCAAAAAGAAGTTTTCGCTATACTAGACTTAATCTGTATATATTTGCACACCCTAAGGAATTTAAAATGGCACCTAGCTCACAAAAAGATAATCTACCGAACAACACATTTAATACAAACGAAAATGGACCAAGAATATCGGTTGTCGGTGTTGGTGGAGCAGGTGGAAACGCAATCAACAATATGATTCGTGCCAAACTAGAAGGCGTTGATTTTTTTGCAGCCAATACAGATTCACAAGCATTAGATAACTCGCTTGTTCCCGCTGAAAAAAGATTAACCTTAGGTATGAATATTACGCAAGGTCTTGGTGCAGGGTCAAAAGCTGAAGTTGGCAGAGCGTCTGCTGAAGAATCTATAGATGAAATGATTGCATACCTTCAAGGTAGCAATATGGTATTTATCACAGCCGGTATGGGTGGTGGTACGGGAACAGGTGCAGCACCTGTTATCGCCAGGGCCAGCCGTGAAAGCGGAATTTTAACAGTTGGTGTTGTATCTAAACCTTTCCATTTTGAAGGTTCGCATCGTATGCGTACTGCTGAAAAAGGCATTGAAGAATTACAAAAACATGTTGATACACTTATTATTATTCCAAACCAAAACTTATTTAGAATTGCAAATGAAAAAACAACTTTTGCTGATGCATTTAAGATGGCAGATGATGTTTTGTATTCAGGTGTTCGCGGCGTTACTGATCTTATGATCATGCCTGGCTTAATCAACCTTGATTTCGCCGATATTCGCTCTGTTATGGGTGAAATGGGTAAAGCCATGATGGGAACAGGCGAAGCTGAGGGTGATCGTCGTGCATTAGACGCAGCTGAAGCCGCAATATCTAACCCACTTCTTGATGACGTCTCTATGAAAGGTGCGCGTGGCGTACTGATTAATATCACAGGTGGTTATGATATGACTTTATATGAAGTTGACGAAGCAGCAAACCGCATTCGTGATGATATCGATTCAGATGCTAACATTATTTTTGGATCAACATTTGACGAAAAATTAAATGGCCGTATGCGCGTTTCTGTTGTTGCAACAGGCATTGGCGCTGTAACACAAACAATTTCTGTACCGCAAAATGCCCCTTTACAACAAAACGTTACGCAAACAGACTCTTTTACGCCACAAGCACCATCATTTAATCACTTTACAACACAGACACCACAGCATAGTGATAGCCAGTTTTCAGACCCTGTAGCCCCAGGACTGAATATGTCAGATGAAAATAAGGAACAGGAAACACGCAATCCTGAAAAAAAATTTCAAGAACAGGAAGAAATCACCCTTAAAACAGAGGAATCTGTGCAAAAGGAACAGACAACAGAATCCCCTATTTTTAATGCTTTGAAATCAGAAGAATACTCTAGCACAAAAGAAAGAAAACCTTCTCTCTTTGAACGCTTTACAGGTGCGCGAAATAAACCAGCGACTCAAAATCAAGGTGATAGTACACAGCCAGATACATCAGAAAGTTCAGAGGCTGACGAAAATGCTGATTATTTAGATATTCCATCCTTTTTAAGGCGCAATAACTCTTAAGTATTTCTTAAGAGTTACTATTTTATATTAAAAATAGTAACTCATTTTTTATTATAGGCCCGCATATGACAAACTTGTTTTTCGTCTTAAAATCATGGTTTACAAGAGAATTTGTTGGACAAGATGCGTTTGGCAACAAATACTACAGACATAAACATGATGCTAGAAAAAGATGGGTACATTACAAGGGCTATAATGACGCCACAAAAATACCACCACATTGGCATAGCTGGATACACCATAGCGCCCCGATTCCTCTAAGTGAAAATTTAGCGCCGCATTATACAAAAATGAGTTACCCAAATCTAACAGGTACTGGTTTTAAGCATATCCCAAAAAATACGACTTCGGCTTCAAAAAAACAAGCTGGATATACAGCTTGGAAACCATAAACAAATGACAAAACAGCAAACACCTTCTAAACGCGTAATTTATACGACGTGGTTTATTTTATCACTGTTTTTTGCGTACCAATACTTTATACGCATAGGCCCAAGCATTATGATAAGCGAATTGCGAACAGCCTTTAATTTAAGTGCTGTTCAGTTTGCTTTAATTCCAGCAATTTTTGCCTATGTATATGGCATGATCCAGATTCCAGTTGGCTTATTTCTTGATCACTTTGGCCTAAAAAATACAGCCGTTTTTTCAATATTTTCTTGCTCACTTGGAACAGCACTATTTTATAGCTCCAACAGTATTGAACTTGTTTATTTTTCGCGCATTTTAATTGGCGCTGGCGCTGCAGCATCCCTTCTTTCAGCACTAAAACTCATTGGTGACTATGTACCCCGTCGCTACCAAGGAACCCTTATGGGCTTAACACTTGCAATTGGAACAGTTGGCGCTTTACTAGCAGGAAAGCCCCAAACTTACTTAATGCAACAAATAGGATGGCGTGAAGCTGGGTTTTTAAGTTCAATTGCTGGTTTTGTTTTATTATTTGCAGCTATTTTTTTCATTCCTGCAACGGAAAAAAGAAAACAGACAGAAAGTTATAAGAATACAAAAAACTCAATAATTGCATCTTTAAAGCTTGTTCTTAAATCACGGCCTATCTTGGTGTACTCTTTGCTTACGTTTGGTATTTACGGGCCCTTTTCAGCAATTTCAGATACATGGGGTGTTGCCCTCCTTATGGAAAAATATAGCATGACGCGTAGCGCTGCCGCTGAATCTGTCGCCTATACTTTTTTAGGATTGTGCATAGGAAGTTTCATTGTGCCCGCATTCTTTGAACACATAAAGCGGGAAAAGCTCGGCATACAGCTTTGTATTGTGTTAATGGGAACCTGCATTGCAATTTTGATATATTCGACAACACTGTCATATTTTACGATTGACACTTTATTTTTTTTCCTTGGCTTTTTTTCAGGTTCGGAAATACTGTGTTTTTCTGCTATTTCAAAAGCAGCTCAAGACACTACGCGCGGACTTTCACTGGGTTTTACAAATACACTAAACATGACTGGAAGTGCCCTATTAATGCATTTAATAGGGATGCTCCTAGATTACTTTTGGTCTGGTGGTGTTTCTGAAATTGGGCTTAGAATTTACACCTCATCTGCTTACTTGTTTTCACTGTCCCTGCTTCCTATTGTTTATGGGCTGGCCTTTCTCCTTTCTTTAACGTTAATAAAATTAAAGGACTAAAAAATGATCAAAAATGGCGTTACGCGAACAAGACTTGAAAAAGATTCTTTAGGCAACGTGCAGGTACCGACTGGTGCTTTTTGGGGTGCACAAACACAAAGATCCTTAAATAATTTTGCAATTGGCACTGAAACAATGCCACAGGCCTTTCTTTACGCTTTTGCTCTTTTAAAAAAAATGGCAGCACAAGCAAATCATGAACTTGGAAAAATTGATGCGGATGTCTCAAACGCCATACAAGATGTTTGTACAGATATAATTAATGGAGAGCTTAGCAATCAATTTCCTTTAAAAATCTGGCAGACCGGTTCTGGTACGCAAACAAATATGAATTTAAATGAAGTTATAGCGCACTGTGCCAACAAAAAATTAAATGGTTTTTTTCGAAAAAAAAAACACGTTCACCCTAATGATCATGTAAACTACGGCCAATCATCAAATGACTGTTTTCCAACAGCTATGAATATAGCAGCCGTTCTTGAAGTTCAACAAAACCTATTACCCTCTTTGCGTGAATTTTATAATGCTTTAAAAAACAAAGAATTACAGTTTCAAAAAGATATCAAAATTGGTCGCACGCATTTACAAGACGCAACACCCATTACGTTGGGACAAGAATTCTCTGCCTATGCAGAGCAGATCAAACTTGGAATGGAACGAATAGAAGCCGTGTTACCCAGGCTATATAAGCTAGCACAAGGCGCTACTGCCGTTGGAACGGGCCTTAATTGTGAAGCAGGCTTCCCTGAACTTTTTGCAAAAAAAATAGCAGAAGCAACTCTCTACCCCTTTATCACAGCACCCAATAAATTTGAAGCCATTGCAACGCATGATTCTTTAGTGGAATTATCTGGCGCTTTAAACGTTCTTGCATGCAGCTTTATGAAAATTGCAAATGATTTAAGGTTTTTAGCGTCAGGCCCACGCTGTGGATACGGTGAAATTAATTTCCCAGAAAATGAACCTGGTTCATCTATTATGCCAGGAAAAGTAAACCCTACCCAGGCAGAAGCGATCACAATGGTTGCAGCCCAAGTTATGGGGAACCACACAACAGTAACAGTTGCAGGTGCAAGTGGGCATTTTGAGCTCAACACTTTTAAACCTGTCATCATCTATAATATTTTACAATCTATTACACTATTATCCGATAGTGCGAATTGCTTTGTGAAAAACTGCCTCAACGGTATCACGGTTAATCAAGAGATTTTAAAAGATAATTTAGACAAGTGCCTTATGCTTGTAACAGCATTAAACCCTGTCATTGGTTATGATAATGCTGCAAAAGTTGCAAAACATGCACATGAAAACAAAATATCTTTAAAGCAAGCAATACGCGATTTAGAAATGCTAACAGAAGAAGAATTTGACAAACACATAGATCCGGCGAAAATGATCTAGTAGATTAGTTAAATTAATCATGTATTATGAAGCTAAATAAATAATTCTTGCTCGGCTTTTTTTGGCAGGGAGTATTGGGCATAATTTTAATAATTTTTCATTTTCAAGACGCTATTCATTAAGAATATTTTAATGAATACCTATGTATTATATAAATATAGATTTTTTCTATAGTTTTTATGTATAAACAAAATATTTTACTCTCTCTAATTTTTGTACTTTGTGTCAACTTCTTAAATGGTGAAATTCTAACGCCCCGCAAAAAAGATAAAGCGTTAAAGCAACCAACACAAACAATAAAGCATCAAGATCCGCTGAACAAAAGTTCATCAAAATGTATAAATCCTCAATATCCTAAACATAAAAAATTTGGAAAAGATTTTGTAAGCCCACTTCCACTTGAAAAAATTCAAATTGATTCCCAATCCTGGAAACAACAACATAATTCTGATTGTGTTTTTACAAATGACAATATTCAAGATCAGTTCCAAAGTGATATAGGAATATGGCTCAATACTCTTTTCAATAGAACGAATACTGTTGGGGGGAAAAAATTAAGTAACAAGGAACAGTATATTCTTATCAAAAAACAAGAGTTTTTAAGAAGATGGTTTTTGTTGATGGCCTATGCCCCTATTCATTATGTAAGAAGTGATAACGCATCATCTGAAAATTCAAATTCATTAAGCTTTCAAAGACCTGTGCATTTTCCATTTCCTTTAGCGTCATCCATAAGTCATGGGCAACGCATACTCATGACTCTGACGAATAAATCAGGAACCAGCAAACTAAATAAATTAATGTACAATCTTCTTCTTTCTGGTGCGGTAGATCAGAAACCCGTTATAGACGAATTCAGAAGTTTTGCAAGTCATGGTGTTTCAAAAGCTCCAAATAACAAGTTGATAGAAGAAAAATTACTAACAGGTTTTTTAGGGGCAATTCGGGGTAATCATCATATGATAAATATACCCGTTGGTGGCGTTGGGAACAAAAATGAATTAAATTATTTTATTGGCCCTGAGGGAGAAAGTTATACGAAAGACGATGACAAAAGAGTTGATAACTTTCAACTTGGACATGTATTTATTGCAGAACACAGTTTTTCTGATAATATTTCATCATTACTTATGGGTGTTGAAAGCACGGCACCATATAAAACTTCACCCTTTTCAGAGGGCGAAAAGACGCATACCATAATTAGTGGTTATGAAGATGAATCTAAAACGAGAGCCGTTCTTGGCGGACAAAAATGGTCTAAACTTCTAGGGGACTTAGCCCCTGCTAAATATGGTGGAATGCTCATTAATATTGAAGATAGTCAACTAGAAGAACTTAAAGCATTGTTTGATATTATTCTTTCCTGGGATGAGAAAAAGCAATTTGTTTTTTTTCTTAAACTTATATCCATGAACGCATCAGAAGCTAATAATTTTTTATTTACTCATAAAGAACTTTCTTCAATATTTTTATAATAACTTAGCTGGTTTCGGGTTAACCATATACACTAAACTGTCAGCTATTCAAGAGATAGCGTGGGGTTTTAGAATAATTTTCTTGATTTGGGTATCCTTCTAATTTTTTTATTACGCCTGTGCCAAGAAAGATTATCATTAAACTTGTGTACTTTTAAGATACACGGGCGAGTACATGACGACACCCAAACTACTTTATATAAATGATTTTTTTCTTCGTAAGTAGCTGCTTTCTTTTAAGAAGATCTGTAGCTTTATATCAGCTATAGTCCAATAAAAAAACCCTCTAAAGAGAGGGTTTCACTTTAAACTCAGTCTTTAGGAGCTTAACGACGGTTACCAAATAACTGAAGAAGAGCTAGGAATATGTTGATAAAATCAATATATAGCTGTATCGCGCCATATATAGCTATTTTACCAAGGTTTTCTTTTGACTCACTTGGGTTGTAGTATGATTTAATCGTTTGTGTGTCATACGCCGTTAAACCCGTAAAAATAAGTACTGAAAACATTGAAAGCACATATTGCATGGTGCCACTTTGCATAAACATGTTAACTACAGAGGCAATGATTAAGCCAATTACACCCATATACAAGAAAGATCCCATAGATGTTAAATCTCTCTGCGTGGTATAACCATAAATGCTCATCGCACCAAACATAGACGCTGTAATGAAAAATGTTTTTGCAATGCTACCCAGTTCATAAACCATAAAAATTGAACTTAGTGATAGGCCCATAAGGCCCGCAAAAATCCAAAAAAGTGCTTGTACTTTAGCGAAACTTAATTTTTGTAATTTAGCGCCAATTACCATCACAAGTATGAGTGGTGCAAACATAACAATATAAGCTTGCGGGCCACTGAAAATAGCCTGCATTAGGCCTGGCTGTCCTGCGACAAGATAGGATACTAATCCCGTAAAACCCAGTCCCATTGCCATATAGTTATAAACACTAATCATGTAGGTGCGAAGCCCCACGTCCATCGACGCAGTGCGTGCTGATGAGTGTGAAATTGGGTCGTTAAAATTATTAGACATATTAGATACTCCTGAAACTATTATCTATACATAATATATCACATATTTTTTATTTACATAATTAATTTTATCTAATCCAGTAATAATATTTACAGTGGGGAAAAGACGATCTTCAAGAACCCTACTTCGCTGTTTGGTCTTTCTTGAAGGGCCCCACGTCATCATATAACAAATCTGTGTATTTATATAATTTTTCTCGAAAACTTATATGACAATCGTTTTAGAATCGTCAATGTGATAAAAAAACAGCTAAAAAATGAAAAAATATCTTTTAAATAAATATCCTCAAAATTTTCTCTCCTCTTAACCTTCATGTATAAATCAGGTACCATAAGGTATATTTGTATTTTAAAACAACATAGCTATGGCCAAACTAACCATTAATGACAAAGAAATAGAAATTGATAATAACGCCACTGTTATGGATGCTTGTAAAAAAGCAGGAATAGAAGTCCCACATTTTTGTCACCATCCCAAACTTTCAATCGCTGGCAATTGCCGTATGTGTTTGGTTGAAATTCAGCGATATCCAAAACCGATCGCTAGTTGCGCGCAACCTGTTGCCGAAGGAATGGTCGTTACAACCAATTCCCCAATGGTTGAAAATGCAAGAAAAGGGGTATTGGAATTATTATTATTAAATCATCCGTTGGATTGCCCTGTATGTGACCAGGGCGGTGAATGTGATTTGCAAGACCTAACGATGAAACACGGCCCAGGCACAAGCCAGAATATATTTCCACGGCGCCTTGTTAGTGAAAAGAATATGGGGCCTCTTGTTGGAACTGTTATGACGCGTTGTATTCATTGCACAAAATGCGTACGCTTTATGAACGAAGTCGCTGGTTCCCCTGAAATAGGTGCTTTTTCTCGTGGTGAGGATATGGAAATTTCCACTTATTTAGAAATGAATTTAGACTCTGAATTATCAGGAAACATTATTGATTTATGCCCTGTCGGTGCACTAACGTCCCTACCCTTTAAATTCCAAGCGCGATCATGGGAAATGGAGCATATCAATAGTATCGACATCAGCGACGCAGTTGGATCAAATACACGCCTAGATGTTCGGGGTGTAAATGTCATGCGAGTTCTACCAAGATCAAACGATGCAATTAACGAAGATTGGATTTCAGATAAAGCGCGCTTTTCTTATGATGGGTTAAAAACACAACGATTAGACAAGCCGTTTATAAAAGAAAATAATACGTTTCAAGAAGCTTCTTGGGATGAAGCATTAGAATGTATTCAAGAAAAAATTTCATCCGTAAAAGGAACAGAGGTTGCCGCTTTATCTGGTGATTTAGTTGACTGTGAATCAACACTTTTATTTAAAGAACTTATGAATGGTATAGGATCACCCCACACAGACTGTCGCTTAAACAATACCCCTTTTACGTCATCGCATCGAAAAAGTTATTTATTTAACACAACCATTGCAGGTATTGAAGCAGCAGACTGCATATTACTAATTGGCACAAATCCGCGCACTGAAGCTCCGCTTATTAATGCCCGTATATATAAACGCTATTTAAAAGGTGGTTTAACAGTTGCACGTATTGGCATAGACGAAAAATTAAATTACCCTATCCAGCAACTAAGCAATAACGCCCACCTATTGCAAGATATTGTAAATGGTAAGCATGAATTTTCAAAAACATGGAAAACCGCTAAAAAACCAATGCTGATTATTGGGGAATCTGCCCTTAACAGACGGGACAGCCTAACAATTATGCATACAGCACAACAGCTTTGCAAACAAATTAATGCCCATAGTGAAGATTGGAATGGCTATAATATTCTTCATGCACACGCCTCAGCTGTTGGTTCTTTAGATGTTGGCTTCATTCCAGGTGACGGGGGATTGAATGCAACACAAATATTAGATGCAACTCAAAAAAATAAAATTAAAGTTGTTTTTCTACATGGTGTTGACTGTTTTGATCGACAAAATTTTGGGGAAAATATTTTTATTATCTATATTGGTCACCATGGTGACCGTGGTGCACATGCAGCAGATATTATTTTACCAAGTACTGCATACAATGAAAAAACAGCACTTTATGTGAATACTGAAGGTCGCGTTCAACAAGTGAATCAGGCGACCCCACCAGTAGGTTTAGCCAAAACAGATTGGAAAATTATGAAGCTAATAGCAGATAAACTTGGTGTTACCCTACCCTATAATAACCGTCAAGATATCCTAAGAAAATTATATAAGGTTAATGCTGCCTTTAAACAAATCGGGCGACTGACAAAAAACGCATTACAAGAAATTGAACTTTTAACACCTGAAACATTCAGTAACAAACCGTTTGAGCCCCTTATTAAAAATTTTTATATGACAGATGTTATTAGTAGAAATTCTGCCATCATGGCAGAATGTACAAATGCTAAAAAGGATCGTAAATCAGCATGAATATGATCACTTTACAAGAACTATACCCATTACTTTTAAGTTACACTGAAACATGCTTTTGGATTGTTGTCAAAATCTTAACACTGGTTATACCCCTAATTATTGGTGTTGCCTATCTAACATTTTTTGAACGTAAAGTAATCGCTTATATGCAACTACGCGTTGGCCCCAATATGGTTGGCCCCTTTGGATTATTGCAACCTTTTGCAGATGGCATAAAACTGCTACACAAAGAAATTATTATCCCCCTTGCTGCCAATAAATTTTTATTTATATTAGCCCCCATTTTAACATTTAGCCTTAGCCTTATGGCGTGGGCTGTCATTCCCATGGGACCAGATTTTGTTATAGCAAATTTAAACGTGGGTGTTTTATATATATTTGCCTTATCATCCCTGGGCGTATATGGCATTATCATTGCCGGTTGGGCTAGCCAATCAAAATATGCATTTTTAGGTGCTATAAGGTCTGCCTCACAAATGATTTCTTATGAATTAGCTATTGGAACAATTTTAGCTTCTGTTTTATTGTGTTCAGGAAGCCTTAATTTATCTGATATTATTATCTCACAAAAAAATCATTGGTATATTTTCCCGTTGTTTCCGATATGGGTTATATTTTTTATTTCCTGCTTAGCAGAAACAAACAGATCACCTTTTGATTTACCCGAAGCTGAAGCAGAACTTGTTGCAGGTTACAACGTTGAATATTCATCCATGACATTTGCCCTGTTCTTTTTAGGCGAATACGCCAACATGATTTTACTAAGCGCCCTTAATGCAATTTTATTCTTCGGTGGTTGGTTACCCCCCTTAGATATTCCTCTATTTAATATAGTGCCTGGTTTTATATGGATGATTTTAAAAATATCATTTTTCTTGTTTATATTTTTATGGGTCAGAGCCTCATTACCACGTTATCGGTATGACCAACTAATGCGCCTGGGATGGAAAGTGTTTCTGCCCTTTACGCTTGTTTTTTTTGTACTGCAAGCATCCGTCATGATGTACTTTGACTTACTGCCTTAAACATCCTTAATTATTTTCTAATTGTCGTAAAAATATACAGCAATACTTAAAAAGTATGAAAGGAGAAGCTTTTACCTGGAATGATTATAGATTTTCGCCTCTATTTTTTGTATCATGTTTTCTAAGCCGTAGTTTTCTGTCAAAAATGCATGCGTATTTTCTGTTAAATCTCTCCTTTCTTTAATAGAAAAACTCAGCGCCCTTTTTAGTTGTTCTGCCAGGTCATCTGTACTATCTGGTCGTGCAAGAAATGCATACCGACCATCATTTGATAGTTCAATAGCCCCGCCATGGTTAATACTAACGACCACTGCTTCCATTGATAAGGCTTCTGCTATCACACGCCCAAAAGATTCAGGCACTTGTGTTGGAATAATAACAATATCACTAAGCGCATAAAATAGTTCAAGGTGATCTGAGGCATCCAAAAATAAGCATGTCATATTATAGGTTGAAATTTTATCCTTCAATGCCGCAACATATGCTGGTTTGTCTTGAATATTACCAATCATAATAGTGGTTATATTATTTTTTACATCTTTAGATAATTTTTGAAATGCTTCTATATAGTCAAGGTGACCTTTTATTTTGGTAAAGCGCCCGGGTAACAGTATTACTTTATGATAAAATGGAATTTTTAGATCTTCTCGTTTTGCCAAAACTTGTTGAAACGCTATTTTTTGTTTATGGAACCTAATGGTATCTATACCTTCAAAAATATTTACTATTTTATTTTTCGTATAAGTAGGATAGGTTTTTTCCAAATGCTGGTGAATAAATTCAGATACAGCAACAACATAGTCGCCCCGCATCATAGAGCTGTTATAAAATTTTTTAAACCAGTTTTGCGCTTTATGTGCGCCATGAAAAGTTGTAGCAAAAGGAGTAGATGTTATTTTACTGGCTAGATAACAGCTCCATGCCGGAGCGCGGGAATGTGCATGCATACGATCAATACCGTTTTTTTTGCATATTCGACGAAGCACTAAAGCATTTTTCAGCATAGCAATGGGTGATTTGTTATTTAAAGGCACGCTAAAATGCTTAACATTAGAAGGCAGCCTATCAAGCAAAGCACCACCGGATGATGCGACATAAAAGATGTGATCTGTATGTTTTTTAGCAAGAGACGCTAAAACATCCAACATATAACTTTCAACACCACCCGTTCCAAAAGCAGGCAGAACCTCTAACACTTTTTTCATCAATTTTATGCCACCCCAAGACGCAAGAAATCATGAATATGTAAAAGACCAATTGGTTTTTTATTTTCAACAACAAAAAGTGCTGTAATTATATGCGTTTCCATAATATTTAAGGCTTCTGCCATTAAAAGACTTTTTTCTATGGTTTTAGGTTTTTTAGTCATGACTGTACTTGCCTTGTGTGCTAAAAGGTCACTTCCCATATGCCGTCTTAAGTCGCCATCTGTCACAATGCCAATCAGATTTTTCTGGTTATCTAAAACGCCAACACAGCCAAAACCGCCTGAAGTCATTGCAAGTAAGCATTCACTCATTAATGTGTCTTCATGAACAAGCGGCAAATTTGTTTTGTGCATTTTTTCATCAACTTTTAACAGTTGGGCACCCAATTTGCCGCCAGGGTGAAACTTTTTAAAGTTCTTATTGGTAAATCCACGCCACGTTAAAAGTGTAACAGCTAAGGCATCACATAGTGCTACCATAAGTGTGGTAGATGTTGTTGGTGCAAGCCCCATAGGACAGGCTTCTGGAACTTCTGGTAACGCTATACCAACAGTAGACAACTTATCTAATGTTGACCCCTTTTTGCTAGAGATGCCAATAAATGGAATATGATAACGTGCTGCATAGTGCATAATATCATTCAGCTCTTTAGTTTCTCCAGAATTGGACAGTAATAATAAGGTGTCATCTTCTGTTACCATACCCAGGTCACCATGACTTGCCTCACCTGGATGGATGAATAAAGATGGCTGCCCGGTGGAGGCTAACGTTGCTGCAATTTTACGGGCGATTAAACCACTTTTCCCCATGCCGCTCACAATAACACGCCCTTTTGTGTTAAGCATTAAATTTGCAGCATCCTCTATTGGTTTCTTTAAAGGGCCATGCAAAGCTTTTTCTAAAATTTTAAGCCCATCAAGCTCTATTAATAGAACTTGAGAACACAATTCAAGGGCGCTTTGTTTTTTGTCATTGCATGTTTTTAAATTAGTCATTATTACGTACTCTTGTGAGAAAAAATATCAAATTGTTCACCAGCCAGGTGGTCAATCTTTACCCGTGTGGGTAGAAAATCGAAACATGCCTGTACTGTTGCAACGCGATTTTCACGTTCTAGCATAAGCTGAAGTGCATTTTTTATTTTATGCAAATATAAAACGTCTTTTGCTGCATAAAGCTGTTGAAGCTCTGTTAGATTTTCTGATCCCCAATCTGAAGTTTGTTCTTCTTTTGAGAGTTCAACTCCCAAAAAATCTTTACATAAATCTTTTAAACTATGCTTCCCTGTATAGGTCCTGCATAAACGTGATGCAATTTTTGTACAAAAAATATTGTCAACTTCAATATTAAACGTATACATCAAAATAGACACATCAAAACGGGCATAATGAAAAATTTTTGTAATGTGCTTGTTTATCAGCAGTTTTACTAAATTTGGTGCCTGATGATTTTTCGTATTGGGAATTTGAATTAAATGCACAGGGTCGCTATCCTTGCCACTAAATAATTGCACAACACAAAGTCGGTCACGTGCATGAACAAGCCCCATAGCTTCTGTGTCAATCGCAACACTGCCCGTAAAAGAAACATCATCAGGCAAATCCCCTTGGTGAATCAGAATATTATTTTGCATTTTTCAATCATGAATTGTGAAATTATATCAATTGTACCTTATGTGCCTCAAATTCTAAAACTTAATTTCTTAAAATGGCGTTTTATATATCTCTGGTTGCAAGTGTCTTACAACAAATAAGAAAAAATATTTTTATATACCGAGTTGGTGATTTTTCTTGCAGATGTGGCAGAACATAACATATAATAAGTTGTATTCATAAGTTAAGAAAGATTATTCATGAAAAAAGACATTCACCCACAGTATCATACAATTACAGTTGTTATGACTGATGGCACAAAATTTGAAACACGCTCTACTTGGGGTAAAGAAGGCGACGAGATGAAATTAGACATCGACTCAAAATCACACCCTGCATGGACTGGTGGCGGGCACAAAATGTTAGATACTGGCGGACAAGTGTCTAAATTTAACAAGCGTTATGGTGATTTTAGTTTCGCTAAATAACTCCCTTAAAAGTGGTCCAGCCCTATGACGGAGCCTTCACAAAATAGTTCAGCACTTATTATACCTGAATATTTAGATCGTTTGAATGCCCCGCAACGGGAAGCTGTTGAACAAACAGAAGGACCACTTCTTGTTTTAGCCGGTGCTGGA
>Ga0051987_10000051_pt1 | contig 51329 bp, 40 predicted proteins | sample CryGey08umfilter_2_FD_58083 | JGI IMG/M metagenome (GOLD analysis project Ga0051987, IMG submission 58083) | Groundwater microbial communities from aquifer in Utah, USA - Crystal Geyser 4/10/14 0.8 um filter | ecosystem: Environmental > Aquatic > Deep subsurface > Groundwater | place: USA: Utah... | reverse complement strand
CCGCAACGGGAAGCTGTTGAACAAACAGAAGGACCACTTCTTGTTTTAGCCGGTGCTGGAACAGGTAAAACGCGTGTTTTAACATCGCGTGTTGTTCATATTTTAAACTTAGGCCTTGCACGACCTTTTGAAATTCTAGCCGTGACGTTCACCAATAAAGCTGCGCTAGAGATGAAAGAACGTATTCACTTAGCACTGGGACAAAGCTTAGAAGGCGGCCTTTGGCTTGGTACGTTTCATTCTCTTGGCTTAAAAATACTCCGTCGCTACGCTGAAGACGTTGATTTAAATCAACAATTTTCCATTCTTGATCCTGACGATCAAATTCGTCTTTTAAAACAGCTGTTAAAACTAAATCATATTGACGAGAAAAAAACACCTGCCAAGATGGTGTCCATCATTATATCACGATGGAAAGATCGCGCTATTCGCTGGGATCAAGTGCCCGTGTCAGAACAAGGTGTGATCAGTAATATTTATGAGCAATACCAAAAACGTCTTCACCTTTTAAATGCTGTTGACTTTGGAGATCTTCTTTTACATTGCTTAACCTTATTTCAAAAACACCCAAGTGTTCTTGAACAATATCAACGTCAGTTTCGCTATATTCATGTGGATGAATACCAAGATACAAACATTGCACAGTATATGTGGGTGCGCCTTTTGTCAGGGCACCATAAAAATCTTTGCTGTGTTGGTGATGATGATCAATCCATTTACGGTTGGCGTGGCGCAGAAGTTGGTAATATTTTAAAATTTGAAAAAGATTTTCCCAATACCCATGTCGTAAAGCTTGAACAAAACTACAGATCAACATCACATATTATTCAAACAGCTGCTAAATTAATTTCGCACAACAAAGAACGCTTATCTAAAACATTATGGACAGAACAAAATGATGGCGAAAAAGTTATCATTCGCGCTACCTGGGACAGCGATGATGAGGCCCGTTTTATTTGTACAGAAATTGAAGACTTAACGCGAAAAGGCGTAAAGCTACAGGATACTGCCATATTAGTACGTGCAGGGTTTCAAACACGTAGCTTTGAAGAACGGTTTTTACGCATGGGCATTCCCTACAAAGTAATAGGCGGATTTAGGTTTTATGAACGTCAAGAAATTCGTGATGCTATTGCCTACATACGATTAATTGTACAACCTGATGACGGGATGGCTTTTGAACGTATTATTAATCTGCCCAAGCGCGGCATTGGTGGCGCTACCATTCAAAAAATACATGAAGTTTCACGATTTGAAAATATTTCAGTACCCAAAGCAGCTTTTCTGTACGCACAAAATAGTGCAAAAGGCCAAGTTAAACTAAATATACTAAACTTTTTTAGCAATATTGCACGCTGGCGTAACTTACTTGAAAATAACACGCCCCATATTGATGTCATCAAATTAATGCTAGATGAATCTGGGTATGCAGCCATGTGGGCAAACGATCAGTCAACAGAGGCACCCGGGCGTTTAGAAAACTTAAAGGAGCTTGTCTCCGCTATTGAAGAGTTTGATTATCTGCAAGGCTTTTTAGAGCACGTTAGTTTGGTTATGGAAAACAATCAAAAAAAACAAGAAGATCAAGTTACAATCATGAGTTTGCATGCTGCAAAAGGTTTAGAATATGACTACGTCTATCTATCGGGTTGGGAAGAAAAACTGTTTCCCCATGCAAAATCCTTAGATGAAAATGGGCAAGAAGGACTTGAGGAAGAACGTAGACTTGGATATGTAGGTATATCCCGTGCAAAAAAACGTGCCGTTATAACGCATACCAAACAACGCAAAATGTATTCAGGGTGGAACAAATGCAACCCTTCACGCTTTTTAAAAGAACTTCCATTAAAAAATATAACAATATATAGTGCTAATGGCGTGGAACAAAAAGACAGACCAAACACAGATGAGGATTCAATACAAATTGCATCATCTTATGTTGCAATCGGAAATGACTTTGATCTAGGCGATCGTGTCTATCACCAAAATTTTGGTTACGGCAGCATAACAGACAAAGATGGTGAATACGTTGTCGTTCAGTTTGATACCGGTTCAATAAAACAAATCATATCAAGCTTTGTAGAGCATGCTTAACGCTTTGTGCAATTTTTATTGACGCTAATAAAACCAAAAGCCCATACTGCGCAATGCCCACACTATGGCGATAATTGACAAAACCATACCAGAAAACCACAACACTTCTTGCGTTAGCGTATACCCAATAAATTTTGACCATATATTTTGCTTTTTAGGCAACCTATTTTCAGTTTTTAATATTAAATATGATAACCAACCAGAATTATCTTTCATCATCTACACCTTGTAACACCATATTTTTTAGGATATCAAAAAAGGAAGTTCTTAGCACCCCTTTGGGTTGGTTTGAAATGGCTCTATAGCTTAGGGCCATTTTTACAATACGCCGTGTCCAAAACAGACTAGTTGTCTTGATCTAGCTGTCTTAACAAACTTTCTGCACGTGCACGAATTGATGCTTTTGTGGCTTGTTTTGCCTTTAAAGCGTGTGATTTTGCCATTTTATAATCTTGCATTAAAAAGGCAGCCTCTGCCAAACAACCTGAAGCATCTGCAGTCTTACCCATTTTTCCATATGCAATGCCTAAAAGGCGCCATCCAAAAACTTGCGATGGGTCTTTATCTAGGTGCGGCGTCAACAACGTAACAACCTGTGTCAGATCACCTTTTGCTTCAATCAAAGCGTGACTCATCATAACATCTAGCCCTAAACTATTTTTTTTACGGTTCTGTTTAGCACGTTTAAAACTATCAAGTGCTTGTTTATGTTTACCAGATTCAAATTCAAACTGCCCTTTAAGTTCTAAGAAGTAAGTATCATTTGGTGAATCTTTTAATAATAAGTCTAATTCACGCTTTAGATTATCCATTTTACGTACACGATAGTAGGCAATGGCCCGTCCATAACGTGCTTCATCTGAATTTTGCCCGGCGTAATCGCGCAATGTTTTGTTTGGCTCTTGCGTAAAGCCAGCAATTTTACCACGCATCCTTGAAAAACGTTTTGCATATTCTAAGGGTACACGATAATTATTTTTATGTTCTTTAAGATAGGCTTGAATTTTACCAATTCTAGAAGGAGTCAAAGGGTGCGTTAACAAATAAGGATCCAGGCCTCGAATATTATATTTTTGGTCAATCGTTTTTAAAAAGGTCATCAACCCATCGGCAGGCCATTTTAACACCTCTAAAATGCTTAAAGCGCCGGCATCTGCTGTATCTTCTTGTGATCTGCTATATTTTAATACACCGCGTTCCATCATACCCAAACCGCCCATGGCACCTGCTGCAAAGATCTCTCCGTTACCCGTCGCAAGGGCTGCTACACCAGACAGGGCAATTGCTAATATGCCAGGGATAGAGGCATTGCCCGCATAAAAATCACGTAGCGCTGAATGCGCTCCTTTAATATGTGCTGTTTCATGAGCTAGAACACCAATAAATTCCTCAATATTTTTACAATTTAAAATAAATCCTGTGAAAATAATGAGTGTGCCTTGAACAGTTGCAGCCGCATTAATATCCTTATTGACTAAAAAATGAACAGTTGGTGTATGGCTTACTTTTGCAGCTTTGAATAAATCATTAACAACTAAGAGGGTCGTTTCTTCAATTTCATCATCCTGCAAAAAACTGCCCTCTTTTAAGTAAACATCACCATGTACAACAGTACAGAAAAAAAATAGGGAAAAAAATTTATATAAAGAATGCATTTTGTGCTTAATAAACAGATATACTATTATTAGTATGAGGACAAAGAAGTACCTAAATCAAGTATAGGAATAAAAAAATGGATAAAAAATATATTATTGCGAACTGGAAGATGAATGGCGATAGGCATCTTATTCAACAATATCATGATTTTTTCTCTCAACACACTCTCAATCATCATGTGGTTATTTGTCCACCCTTTTCTTTTTTAGAACAAATCAAACACCAGAACTATCATGTCGGTGCCCAAGACTGCCATTTTGAAAAATCCGGCGCTTATACAGGCAGCATTAGTCCGACTATTTTAAAAGGTCTCGGTACCAAATACGTTATTTTGGGTCATTGTGAACGCCGCTCCCAATACAGTGAAACCAATGAACTTGTATACAAAAAAGCAGCTGCTGCGCTTGACGCAGACATAATCCCCATTTTTTGTATTGGTGAAACTTTACAAGCGAAAGAAAATGGACAAACCGCAGCATTTATAGAAAAGCAACTGCAAGAATCCATACCCAAAACACAAAAAAAAATGATTATTGCTTATGAACCGGTTTGGGCCATTGGAACAGGAAAGGTGCCAACACCTGAATACATTCAAAACGTACACGCATTAATATATAAATTATACCCAAAACACCCTATATTATATGGGGGATCCGTCAACAAACAAAACTGTCAGGCTATCCTAAATATTGAAAATGTAAATGGTGTACTTGTTGGTGGCGCTAGCCTTGATATATCTTTTTTTGAAACTTTAATGCACATGCCAAAAAATAATGAATAATTTATCTGAGATAAAACGAATAGCAACAATCCTTAAAAAAAGTGTCCTTTATTTTCTTTTAAGCATCCTCGTCAATATGCTATCAAAAGGGTTGCTCTCTCCCCTATTATTTATCATTTTGCTTTACAGAACGCCTCTGAATACTGAAATGCCATGGTATGTCAGTATTTTGATTGGGGTGTGTTATGACAGTATGTTTTTTATGCCTATCGGGTTTCACCCCGTATTACTTCTTTGCTTGCAGGCAAGTATAAACTACGGGCAAAAGTACACATTTGAACGCTCTCAATTAAGATATTGGGGTGGTTTTGGCATTTTATGCCTTATCGGCTTTTTGGCAGAAACATTTGGACGCTTTCTAATTGGCCATGAATCATACCTTAATGCATACACTTGTATCAATTATATTCTTTTATGGTCAGTGTATCCTATTTTTCAGACTATGAGGAAAACATAAAACAATAGGTTGCGATTGTGTAAGAATAAATAAAATATTTATCAAATAGGGAAACCGTTAGGTTGCCAACAATTTACAAGGCACATTCTCGAAAAACCAAACATCGTGTCTAGTTTTCAATATGCTTATCTCCATATAAAAAAAAGAGAGCTATAAGCTCTCTTTTTTTTTTAACTTAAGTTTAGTTTTTACGCTTCAGGTAAAATAGCATCAATTTTTTCCTGTAAAGTTTCAACGGAAACTTTTTCTTCTTTCGCATCAACCTTTTCTAATAAGAAGTCTACAACAACATCTTCCAAAGCTTCGGAGCGAATGACGTCCATAAACCGTTCGTTTTTAATAAGTTTTTTATAGTTGTCTTCAGGTGCGCCCTGCATTTGGAACAAATACGGTTTTATTTTTTCTAGCAGGTCATGTTCTGAAGGTGATAGCTTGTTTTCTTTTGCAATATGTCCAATTAAAAGGCCTAAACGCACACGACGAACAGCTAATTTTTCTACTTCTTTAGCGTCTTCTTTATCTGCTTCGCCAGCGTCTTTCATTTGATCTTGAATATTTTTCTTTTCAGCATCTAAAATTGTAGATGGAAGATCAAAGTCATAAGTAGTGCTTAACGTATCAAAAAGGTTACGCTTCATGTGCAGGCGTGTGTCACGGTCCATTTCACTTTGCAATGCTTTTTTTATTCTTTCTAAAAGCTCTTCTTTCGTTTTAACGCCCATGCTTTCAAAGAACTTATCATCGGGTATGAATTTACCTTTTTCTTCAACTTTTTCAATTGAAAAATTACAAATCGCTTCTTTTCCTTGTAATGCGGATAGTGCAAAATTGTCAGCTAAAGTTTCTTTAACTTCCCCAGATTCACCAACTTTTTTACCAACTAAAGCTTTAGCTGTTGCAATATAATAAGATTCCTCATTATTTGCACGTAAATACATTGTTCTATCAGTTACTTCTTTAACAGGCTTGCCATCATGACTTAAAGACAGTTTAACAGTTACAATATCGTCTTTTTTAATCGCTCTTTTTACTTCTGTATAAGGTGCGTGACGCTCTAGTAAATGCTCAAAATTTTTATCGATATCCTTCTGCTCTGGCTCTGACACAAATTTTTCCAGTTTTATTTTTGAAAAATCACCAAGCGTAATTTCTGGCATGTTTTCAAAAATAAGGTCTACTTGAAAATCTTTAGATTTTTCATCTTTATTTTCAACAACTTTTAGCTGTGGGGCACTGGCAGGCGACAAATTGTTTTCTTTTACAATTTTTTGACTTGCAGAGTTTAAATTATCGTCCAAAGCTTGTTTAGATGCAGCTGCACCAAATTCTTGCTTTAAAAGATTCATAGGAACTTTACCAGGACGAAAACCCGGTTTTTTATATGTTTTCGCGTGGGTGGTTAAAATTTTATCTTTTTCTTCTTCGATAAATTTTTCCGTAAAGGTGACACGAAACACATTTTGTAAACCTTCAGCTGATACTTTTTCAATTTTCATGTAATTATCCGTTGGAGTCATATTTAAAAAAAACAGTGGTGCGGGTGGAGGGACTTGAACCCCCACACCTTGCGGCACAAGAACCTAAATCTTGCGTGTCTACCAGTTTCACCACACCCGCATTGTTTACGTAAAGTAAACATACATAAATTTAACATAATTAAGGTATTTAATGCTAGAACTTTTTTTATATTTTTTACTTTTTATTTACAATTTCACAACCGAGACGTTCCAGCGCCTGTTGTAAGGCCTGATTGTTAATTTCATGAATTCTCTCTGTAATATTTGCGGGTAATTTATGTTCTTTAGGCTGGTTTATGCGCTTATTTTTTTGTTGTTTCATAGCAATAGGCGATTGATTCAACGTAATAGCACTAACCAACCTTTTACCATAAAATGCTGCTATTTTTTCAATAATAAGGCCACTTTGAAAACCAACCATCAGGGCTGCAGCTGGGTTTACTTGCAAGGTTAACGTTGCACCAGCGCCCTGTCCTTTTGGAAAAATAAGACGCAAAGGCATTGTGTTATTAGAAATTGTATCGCCAACAATTTTTGGCCAATCAAGCATAAGGGTTGCAAAATAATACCCCCCCTTCTTAAGGTGGGGTTTTGCAACAATATCGATTAAAGTCGATAGCGTCCGTGGCTTCCCAAAATAGGGACGCTTATTGGTCATCGCTTTTGAATAACCTTTTGATTATTCATATAAGGCTGTAAAACATCTGGCACATTAATAGAGCCGTCTTCATTTTGATAATTTTCCAAAACGGCAACCATCGTTCTACCTACAGGTAACCCTGATCCGTTTAAGGTATGAACAAACTGTAATTTTTTCTCGCCCTCTTTTTTATACCGCGCACGCATACGGCGGGCTTGAAAATCACCGCAAATAGAGCAACTGGAAATTTCTCTATATGTTTTTTGTGACGGTAACCATACTTCAAGGTCATACGTTTTACGGGACTGAAACCCCATATCCCCCGTGCAAAGAAGCATAACTTTATACGGCAAATCTAATTTTTGAAGCAACGTCTCTGCAACATTCGTCATACGTTCTAATTCTGCTTCAGAATCTTTTGGTGTGGTAATGCTCACCATTTCAACTTTATTAAATTGGTGCTGACGAATCATACCACGGGTATCGCGACCAGCAGAACCTGCCTCTTTCCTAAAACATGGCGTATAAGCTGTATAGCGTAAAGGTAGGTCTGTTTCTTTTAAAGTTTTATCATGTACAAGGTTTGTTAAGCTGACTTCTGCGGAAGGTATCAACCAACGCCCATCCGTTGTTTGAAACTGGTCATCATGAAATTTTGGCAGTTGTGCCGTTCCGTATAACGCCTTATCATTCATAATCACGGGTGTTGAAACTTCTGTATATCCAAAATCTTGCGTATTATTATCTAACATAAAGGCTGCTAAGGCGCGTTCTAAGCGCGCAAGATCGTCTTTCAAATAGACAAATCTGGGGCCTGAAACAAGGGATGCCTGTTCAAAATCCATCATATCAAGTTTTTCACCCAAATCATAATGTGCTTGTGGCTTAAAGTCAAAATGACGCGGTGTGCCAACTGTTCTGAGACAAACATTGTCTTCTTCACTACTGCCCACAGGAACATCATCCAAGGGAACATTTGGTTTTTCAGAAAGTAACCTCACAAGATGTTCGTGGTGATGTTTAGCTTCCTCATCTAACAAGTGCAATCTATCTTTAATTTCGTCACTTCTTTTAGAAAAGCCAGTTGTGTCTTCATTGTTGTTTTTAGCCATACCAAATTTTTTAGCAATTTGATGACGCTCTGCTTGTAATTCTTGAAGATCAGTCAACACTTTACGATGAATAGAATCGATCGCTAAGGCTTCTTTTGTAAAAGGCTTTTCTCCACGTTTTTTTTGACTTTTATCAAAAACCTCTGGATTTGTTCTTAAAGTATTTAAATCAAACATTAGATAGCACGATCACTTTCAGTATAAATTTACCTTTATTATATAATATTTAATTCTTTAATGATAGATTCTATGAATTTACATTTAAATAAAACGGTTATTAATATGCCTATAAATAAATTTATTTAAAAAATAATTATAGTAAAGTATTGATTAATTATTCATATGCACTTATATTGTTTTTATTAGCTATAATTACTAGCTGATTATTATTAATTTAAATAAAAGGTAAATAGACGTGAATATAACACAAAAAATGGCAATCATTTTAGGGCTAACAGCACATTGTGCAATGGCAGCGGCACCTGCTAATCGTTTTACAACACCAAACAGGCCAACTCGCCTGCTCGAATCACCGCTAATTCTAGGCAAACATCATCATGATCCCGCACAGAACTCAACGCCTAGAAGTGGGTATCATACACCTGTCAGATTAAAGCTATTTTTAAATTCTGATAATTTGGCTGAGCATGACCCAGTTGCTAGAAATCTATTTCCTGAATTCAGTTCAGAAGATGAAAAAGACACTAAATAATAATTGCCACATCAGCATTTAACAATAAAAGTCCGCTCAAATTTTAAGCGGCCTTTTTTATTCGTTAAAGTTTTTGCCAACTACCATCTATTTTTTGCTGCCATGAAATAGCTTGGGGAATTTTTTTTTTCAATGAATTAAATTGATCAGCTATATTTTCTTCATTTTTATCATAAAAGTAAATCATTCTGTCAAAAATTATATCAGTAACTTCAGCTGGCTTTAAAGAAATTAAAACTTTAGGCTGATTGACTGTATCAAGTGTTAAAGATAGCCAAATAGGGTTTTCTGCATGGGTTTCTTTTGGATCTTTTTCAGTGCCATGTGGTAAAAATGCTAAAGATGCAAAAGTCCACAATGTTGAATTAAGGGCATCTAAACGTTCTTGCGTATCACACAATATATGGCAGTTCAGGTTTGCATCATAAATTTTTTGAACAAGCTTAGGCAGTGTTTTTTCAACAGATGTATTTATAAGTTCATAAAAAGAAATACTCATTTATTGATCATCATCTTTTTTAAGTGGTTTTTGATCTGCCTTATCTTGCATAAAGGCCTCATAGTCAATAGACATGCGCACTGAATGGATTATTTCTTGAGCTTTACCAACCCATTTTCCAATTGTTTTAAGTAAAATTAAAAGATCCTTTGGCCCCAAAAATATAAGGGCCACCAATATAATAATAAAAAATTCAGACCAAAGCGCATCAATCATCTATGTATTCCTTAATGAATAGCTTCTGGCATACACTTTAACAGCATTTGTTTGCGCAAAAAATCAGCTTTTTCTTCTTCATCTTCATTCCACTGAATGGCTTTAGGCTCTCTAACTAAGGCAATTTTTAACACTTCATCTACTGATTTAACAGGAAATATTTTAAGACCATCTTTAATATTTTGCGGTATATTTTCTAAATCTTTTTCATTTTCTAGTGGTATAATAATGGTTTTAATATTACCGCGATGTGCTGCAAGTAGTTTTTCTTTCAGGCCACCTATTGGCAAAACATGGCCGCGTAAGGTTACCTCACCCGTCATCGCAATATCTTTATGAACAGGAATGCCCGTTAATGTTGAAACTAAAGCCGTTGTAATGGTAATACCGGCAGATGGGCCGTCTTTTGGTATGGCCCCTTCCGGAACATGAATATGAAGATCGCGCTTTTCAAATAGAGATGGCTTTATACCAAGACTTACAGCGCGTGATCGTACATAACTAACTGCCGCTTGCACAGATTCTTGCATCACATCACCAAGTTTACCTGTAATTTGAATTTTACCTTTACCTGGGACCATGAGCGTTTCAATTGATAGTAAATCACCACCAACCTCTGTCCACGCAAGACCCGTTGTTGCACCAATTTGATCCACTTCTTCAACAACACGAAATTTAAATTTTTTAATACCCAAATACTCTTTAATATTGTCTTGGTTGACAATAATTTGTTTTAATTTTTTATCCACCGAAAGTGCGCGCACAACTTTGCGTGCAATTTTTGAAATTTCACGTTCCAAACTGCGAACACCTGCCTCACGTGTATAGTAACGAACAGTTGCCTCCAAAGCACTCGCCTCAATAGAAAGCTCTTTAACTTTTAAGCCATGTTGTTTCAGCTGTTTTGGTACGAGATAATTTTTAGCAATTTCAATTTTTTCATCTTCTGTATATCCTGAAAGACGAATAATTTCCATCCTATCTAGCAACGGTTTGGGCATATTTAACGTATTCGCGGTTGTGACGAACATGACATCAGATAAATCGTAATCAACTTCCATGTAATTATCACTAAATGCATTGTTTTGCTCAGGATCTAAAACTTCTAACAAAGCAGATGATGGATCACCGCGCCAATCTGAGGATATTTTATCAATTTCATCCAGCAAAAATAGCGGGTTTGATGTTTTTGCTTTTTTCATCCCCTGAATAATTTTACCAGGCATAGACCCAATATATGTTCTTCTGTGACCGCGGATTTCCGATTCATCACGAACGCCACCAAGTGCCATTCGTACGTAATTACGTCCTGTTGCCTGTGCAATAGATTTAGCAAGGGAAGTCTTACCAACACCTGGTGGGCCCACTAAACATAAAATTTGGCTTTTAATTTTACCAACACGTGCTTGCACTGCTAAGTATTCTAAAATACGTTCTTTAACTTTATCTAAGCCATAGTGGTCTTTATCTAAAGATTTCTCTGCTAAAACTAAATCTTTTTTAACAGCAGAACGCTTTTTCCAAGGTAAACATAGCAACCATTCAAGGTAATTACGCACAACCGAAGCTTCAGCAGAAGTTGGGCTCATTGTTTTTAGCTTTTTAAGCTCACTATAGGCTTTTTCTTCCGCTTCTTTAGATAACTTTGTCTTTTTAATATTTGCTTCAAGTTCAAGCATTTCATCTCGTGGGTCGCCATCAGCACCAAGTTCTTTATGAATTGCTTTGAGTTGTTCGTTTAAATAGTACTCACGCTGCGATTTTTCCATTTGGTTTTTCACGCGGCCACGAATTTTCTTTTCAACATTTAAAACGTTTAGCTCATCTGCAATAACAGTCATCAAATCTGTATAGCGGCTTTCAAGATCTAAATTTTCTAATAACAATTGTTTTTTTTGAATTTCAACAGGCAAATATGACGCTATTGTATCAACTAATTTTGTCAGATTATCTATCTGATGAAGGGTTAAAATAACATCCAAAGGAATTTTTTTATTCAACTTAATAAACTGTTCAAATTTTTCTATTAAAAGATTTGACTTTTTCTCACGCTGTTCTTTCGTAAGCTCTTCAACATTTTGTGTTTTTTGTAATGAAGCATCACCAAACAATATATCGTCTTGTTCTATCACATTATTCACTATAACGCGTGACTCACCCTCAACCAAAACCTTAATCGTACCATCAGGAAGCTTTAACATTTGCATAATTTTTCCAAGGGTACCAACTTTATGAAGGTCTTCTTGTTTAGGATCATCTGCATTTATTGTCTTTTGTGTCAGTAAAATAATATGGTCATACTTCCCGCTCATCACCATATCAAGCGCTGCAATTGACTTATCACGCCCAACAAACAATGGAACAACCATTTTGGGAAAAATAACAATATCGCGCAAAGGCAATACAGGTAAAGAAGTTGTTTTTTTTGTCATCACACTACCGTACGTAAATTGTTTTTTTAAATATCTTAGCTATAGTATACTCGGATCTTTCACAAAGAAATAGGCTGTTTCTATGAAAAAAGCCCCCTTAAAAATCTATAACCTAACCTGCTTTTAGATTATCAAAATTTTATTAACATATCATAAATTTTTTACAACAAGGCATTTATCAAGACAATAAACAGATAACAGTATATAATGTTTAACATATTATGGTAAGATGAGTCCAAATTAGATTTTTGATACCTATAATGCACAATGCCCAATAAAAACACATCCACTGTATTTACTTATATTAAAGGCTATATAGAACCTTTTAAACTTAAAGTTGCCTTAGCTATTATATCTGTTTTCATGTCCGCAAACGCCGTATTAAGTGGTGGATATTCACTACACTTATTTGTTAACGAAGGCATGCAACAGCATTCATTTTACGAAATACCCCTTATTTGGATGTCTTTATCTATTTTATTTTTAGCGTTAGCAAGTTTTGGTCGTTCTTATTATGCATCTTGGATTGCTATTCGTGTCTCTCATGTTTTGCGCCAAAAGTTGTTTGAAAAAATGCTGCATTTAGACGTCAATTTTTTCGAAAGTGCCAACACAAGTGATCTTGTAAAAAAGCTAACGGAGAACCTCTCTATGCTAGAGCACTACCTTGGCAAAGATGTGTCTGTATTATTGCGCAATATTTTATTATTCTGTGGTAGCACAACCATGATGATTTTAAGCACCCCTTGGCTTTTGGCCCAAACCCTTTTGGTTGTGTGTGTCTTTATTTTTCCACTTATTATACTTGCGCGTTACATAAAAAAAATAACCACAAAATCTCAAGAAAAAAAAGTAGCGTTAACGCATATATTGGATGAAGTGATTCACGGTATCAAAACTGTGCAAGCGTTTACAAAAGAAAATTTCTTCATAACTTCTTTTCAAAAGCACAACACGCAATCTTTTAATGCTGCTGAAAAATACATATTTTCAAAGTCAATTTTTGCGTTTATTATCATTATTTTAACCGCCTGTTTTATTGCCATTATTGCTTATTTTGGCCTACAAAAAATTAACGCAAATGAACTATCTCATGGTCAACTAGTCAGTTTTATTTATTTTTCAATCGTTTTGGCAGCATCTTTAGGCTCGTTCCCTGAACTTGTATCCAAAACAAAAGCTATTAACAGTGTTCTTGTCGCATTAAAAGAGTTAGAAGAACAAACCTCTGCCCTGGCCCACCCAGAAAATATAAAAAACCTGCCCATCAAAAGCCGTGGAATTGTTGCAATCCACAATGTGTCATTTTCTTACCCTACACATAGCAATCATAAAGTTTTAGAAAACATAACTTTATCTTTAGCACCTGGTGAAAAATTAGCAATCGTTGGTCCATCAGGCGCTGGAAAAACAACCCTGTTTTCAATATTGCTCCGTTTTTACGACCCGCAAGCGGGTACAATTCATTTTGAAGGTGTTGATTTAAAAGATCTTTCATTGACTGAACTTAGAAAATCAATTGCCATTGTGCCACAAGAACCTGATTTATTTTTTATGTCAATTTATGAAAATATAGCATATGGAAATCCCGATGCATCTGAAAGTGTTATTGAAGAAGCAATAGAAATGCTCAAGTTAAATGATGTGTTTAATAAATTACCGCATGGAAGAAACACGCTTGTTGGCAATAAGGGTGCACGGCTTTCAACAGGGCAAAAACAACGCATAAGCATGGCACGTGCTTTAATAAAGCAACCTCGTTTATTATTATTGGATGAAGCGACAAGCAATTTAGATGCATTATCTGAAAAAGTCATTCAAAATGCCTTAAAACAGATCATGGCGCGGTGTTCATCTATTACCATTGCACACAGGCTTAATACAATTCTATCTAGTGATGCAATCGCTGTAATGGAAAATGGGGCGATACGCGCCATTGGCACACATGCCGATTTGGTTGTAAAAGATGATTTATACAGAAAACTGGTATCTTTACAATTTAAAAATCAAAAATATGGATAATGATTTAACCTAAGCTGCATAAAAAGCAAAGACAGGACTTTCCTTTAAGAAAGATGACTTGTCAGCATAAAAGAAACGCTTGCACCCCATACCCATAAAATTTAAGATAAAATTAATCTTTTTATCTCATAGCGGAGTTCACACGATGAATCATCAAAAAACAAAAATAACAGCCCTTTTAGCATGTGGCTTACTATCAACTTCAATAGCGCAAGCAAAAGAACCCTTTACTGGTTTTTTTCTTTGCTTAAAGGCAGGTGGAGACTTGCTAACAGGAAAGAATAAATACCAAACACCTGCAGGTGAAAACGAATCAACACTTAGGAAAATGGGTATGTCATACGGCCTTGGTGCCGGTTACATGAAACTAACCTCATCCAAACTATTATTGGGGGGCGAAGTATATTATGAAGGCCGTTCACTTAAAGCAAAACAAAAAATGTCGACAACGATATTTGAGGGTGATTTAAATGTAAGTCATAAAAATTCTATGGGCCTATCTGGTATGGTCGGTATGGCAGCAAACCCAAAAATTATTGCCTACGGAAAATTGTCATTAGAATCAAACTTATTTGAGCTTAATTTTAAAAATCTAGCCCGTGGTGCAGAAGATAAAAAAATCACAAAACGTTCTTTTGGCATGTTACCCGGTGCCGGCATGCTTTATAAGCTAAATGATTCTATTCTTTTAGGCCTTGAATATTCTTTAGCAGTTTTAAAAGAAATTAAAACAAACCCAGGTTCGTCAATAACCAGCATATATAGCCCTTCTGAAAACAGAGTCTCTGCAAACGTGCGCTGGATATTTTAACAAAAAAAAGTGCTAAAATAAGGGGTATGCAAAAATGAGTGATACTAAACGGATAATGTCGTCTTTTATTTTAAAAATATTACTCCTTGTTTTTACCGTCATTACCCTTATTTTATGCATTTTGTACAGCCCGATCGGCATACTAACTGCCACTTACGATAGCGAACCTCAATCTTTTATTATTAAAAAGGGAGACTCTCTTCAAAAAATAGCGGTTAATCTAACACAGAAAAATTTAATAGCGCACCCCATTAGTGCATATATTGCAACCATCGCTTTAGGTAAGCGGGGTAAATTACAGGCAGGTGAGTTTGTTTTTAAGGGTAAAAACACCCCCATAGATATTATTAATACACTCTCTTCAAATGCCTACGCCTATCGATTTATTACAGTGACAGAAGGTATGTCTGTAAAGCAAATAGTTCAACTGCTGAAAGATACGAAATATTTAGAGGGTGAGATAATGACCATTCCAAAGGAAGGGTTAATTCTACCAGAAACTTACGCCTATACTTTTGGTGAAAACAGACAGATTGTTTTAAATAGAATGATTCTAGAAATGGAAAAACTACTAAAACAAGTAGATATAGAAATTTTTAACAATCCATATATTACAAGCCACCAAGATCTTTTAACCCTTGCATCTTTGGTAGAGAAGGAAACAGGCGTTGCTGGTGAACGTGCAGAAATTGCAGGCGTGTATCTGAACCGTTTGAAAGTGAATATGCCCCTTCAGTGCGACCCAACTGTTATTTACGGTATCACACAAGGTGAAAAATTACAGCGCCAATTAACACGCATTGATTTACAACAGCATACACCCTACAACACTTACACAAACAAAGGTCTTCCACCTGGGCCCATTGCTTGTCCTGGAAAAAATTCAATTTTAGCCGTTTTATCGCCTGCCCGTACGCAAAATTTATTTTTTGTTGCAAATGGAACGGGCGGTCACTCCTTTTCTAAAGACCTTAAAGGCCATAACCAAAATGTTGCTGCGTGGCGTAAAATTCAAAAATAAATACGATTTGTGCACATTTTTATAAGAAACAATCAGCAAAATATATAAAAATACATATCTGTGCATTTTGGTCGTCCAACGCCTATTCCACTTTTCCAATAGCTAGTATAAATGGGCCTTTTGTAGTTTTTGGTGACGATACGACCGTAATCCATTTTGGTATATCACCCAAAACCCACTTAAATATAACTGATTTTTCATTATGCAGGGCCTCTCTTGGTTCAAAGGCAATGAACTTAATGTCTCGTTTTTTAATAATATGTTTTATATCATCCAATTTCTCTGTTTCAAAAAACTTACGGGAATCTGCAATGCCGTAATTGTGTGTATAATAGCCACCCACCCCTTTATGTTTTGTAAACAATACAATATAAGGGCCATAATTTTCGGAGGTCATAATAGCAACAGATTTTTTTTCAAAATCAAACTTATAGCGCTGAATATATGTATGGAGAGAAATCTCTTGCCCTTTAGAAGCATCAATAAATTGACAGCGTTTTATTGCGTTTTCTTTGCAAAAATCAAGCGTTTCTTCTCCCTTTTTTTCATCCTTTTTTTTCAGATCTTCGACATCGGTGTTTTGATTATTATCAGCATCATTATCCTGAGATATTACACCATATTGTGCATAATCATCCATGGAAAAATAATAAGGTATATCAAGCCAAAGAAATGCACCCATTGCAAATATTGCGGAACTCAATTGCGATAAAAACAATTCTTTTTTATGCTTTATATAGTTTAAAATTCGTTCATAAGCATGGTGCGTCACGATACTGTGAAACCATTTGTATAATGGGTAAAGCATAATGAGCACAGATGGAATATAGTAATAAATATAACGCCATTTCAAAAGGTATAACACCAAAAAAACTCCACAATTAATGGCTGTAAAAAAATAAAATTTGTTTTTATTATTCTTTAGCCCCCAATACACAATATTGATAAAAAATATAATGTGTATAATCATATTTTTGGGGGTTGAATTTCGAAACTCACCAACAGATTCTAGAATTTTTTGTGCTTCAGGTGTATGCGCATGATCATAAGCGGCCAAAGGTCCATGATAAAATCCTGGGAAGAAGTACTGCATAATACCTAAAGTAATAAGGGTACAGCCTGTTAAAAAACCAAGTCTAAACAAAGGCGTTTTCAACCCCACAATTGTGGTCATAAAACTCATTACTGTAGCGCATACAATAAGCACGCCATGAACAATGGATAGTCTGTCATGCTTAACGGTAAAATATTTTAGCAAAGGATGTTCCACCAAAATAAAAAGTAGTGTCGACAAACATATAGCAGACGCTACAGTTTGAAAAACGGCATTTTTTTTATTGATTAAGACCCGTAATGAATTGTTTTAAGCAGTCCCTCTTGTAAGGGTATGCGGGGGCTCCATCCCAAAAGGCGCTCTGCTTGGGTGATATCTGGGCGACGTCTTTTTGGGTCGTCCACAGGCAAGTCTTTATAAACAATTTGATTGCTAGGGTTTGTTAATTGTATAACATGCTCTGCAAGTTCACGAATTGTAAATTCAATGGGATTTCCTAAATTAATAGGACCAGTAATGTCATCATCAGCTTCCATCAAAGCAATTAAACCTTTTACCAAGTCATCCACATAACAAAAACTGCGGGTTTGATGTCCCTCACCATATATAGTTATATCTTCACCCCTTAACGCCTGGACAATAAAATTACTGACAACACGGCCATCATTACAGTTCATGTTAGGGCCATACGTATTAAAAATACGGGCAATTTTAATCTTCACGTTATGCTGACGGTGAAAATCAAAAAACAAAGTCTCTGCGCAGCGTTTACCCTCGTCATAACAACTACGGGGACCAATCGGGTTAACACTTCCGTGATAACTCTCTTTTTGGGGATGTTCTTGCGGGTCGCCATAAACCTCGCTTGTTGAGGCTTGGAGCACTTTGGCCTTTGTCCTGTTTGCTAAATCTAATATATTAATAGAACCATGAACATTTGTCTTGGTCGTTTGAACTGGGTCAAATTGATAATGAATCGGGGACGCTGGACAAGCAAGATTATAAATTTCATCAATTTCTAAAGACAAAGGAACCGTCACATCATGACGAATAACTTCAAAATGCGGATTATCTATAAGGCTTCTAATGTTATTTTTACAACCCGTATAAAAATTATCAACACAAATAACATCATACTTTTTTCTAAGCAGTGCCGCACATAAATGTGAACCAATAAAACCAGCACCGCCGGTAACTAAAATAGTTTTCATTTGCCATAAATTTTTGATTCTTTTTACCAGTATGACAACATAAAGATTAATCAACCCTTAAAATTAAAGCATACAATCATCTTCTTTATAGATAATGAACTTTTTTAAACTATCTATCTGCTCGCTAAAGGTTAACATATTTGTTATTGTATCAAGAAAACCCAATAAACAAATTCAAAATGAAGTATAAAAATATAACCCTTATTTTCGTGAAAATAATTATAACCACTGGTATTTTCTTCCTTCTAAAAGAAAAGGTTCAGCTATCTGAACTTTTGCCTACCCTCGAAAAAGTATCTATCTCAGGTATTATCACGGCATCTTCTATACTTATACTCAGTACTATCTTAACTGGATTAAGATGGTATTATGTTTTAAGATTTTGCCGCATTCAGACATCCCTAAAAAATGCAATATTTCAAATTTATAAAGGATTTTCTGTTTCACAAATAATGCCCAGTAATATTGGTGGCGACATATACCGCATACTGGCCATTCGTAAAAACGTAGAAAAATATAGGGATGCAACAGCGTTGGTTATGCTAGATCGTATCCTTGGCATGTTATCTATGCTTTTATGCAGTATGATGATGACGCCTTTTTTTATAAACATTGTAACAAAAGCCTCTATTAGAAAATTCATATTTTTGTTAGTTTTAACTGTGGTAATATTAATTTTGTGTTTATATTTTCTTAATCGATTTATAACAAAGAAAATCCCCATACTGCATCAGTTAATGCATTACGGCGCGCATCTTTTTAACACAAAAAATTTTCCTAAACTTATTTTTACAACATTATCCATCACTGTGTTATATGTATTTTCTGTTGCTATTTTAGCTAAAGATATCGGTATCATGATTGATTTTAAAATTTTTCTATTCGTAATCCCGCTTATTACGATTCTTTCAGTCATGCCAATTTCTTTTGCTGGCTGGGGCGTGCGGGAAGGATTAATGGTTTTGTTTCTAGGATTTTTTGGTGTTTCAAGTGAACAATCACTTATTTTATCCATCCTGTTTGGTGTTATCAACCTAATTGCAGCCATACCGGGTGCACTTATGTTTTTAACGTCAGCTAATTTATCCAGACAGACAACATAATTTATGCTAAAATGGCAAGGTATAAGTTATATTAAAAAATGTATAGGTATTTGTTCATGCCCCTCCCAAAAACCTCAAACATGATTATATTAAAAAGATTGTTCAATGAACATATCTTAAAGTATAAAAGTCGTTTACGTTATGCTTGTATTTGCATGATTATCGCGGCATTATCAAATGCTGCCCTCCCCTTTTTAATTAAAGGTGTTTTTGATGATGTTTTTACAAAAGGTGATATCACACAGCTTATCATATTTTGCAGCACTGTTTTATTTGCTTTTATATGTAAGGGTCTATCATCTTACGGCGAATCAGTTCTCATGACTTGGGTCGGTCAAAAGGTGATATCTGATGTACAAAACCGCTTATTTAAGCACCTCATGAAATTGGATTTACTTTTTTTCCATAATACAACAACAGGTGAACTTTTATCACGCTTTACAAACGATGTTAATTTAATGCGTAACGCTTTTGCAAACACGACACTAAGTTTAGGAAAAGATAGCATTACACTGATAGTCCTAATAGGAATTATGTTTTACCGGGACCCAACACTTGCTGCCATTTCTTTTTTTGTTTTTCCTGCAGCCATACTGCCCATTATTAAAATTGGCCGTCGTATGAAAAAAGTAACTTTTAATACGCAAGAAATAACAGCAGAACTTACAAATCAACTAACACAAACATTTCAAGGCATGCGTGTTATTAAGTCTTACAATACTGAAGCCATAGAATCTGATCGTGCAGAAGTCACAATTTCTAATATTTTTAGCCTTATCTATAAGGCAACACGTATTCGTTGTGCGGCCCATCCTATTATAGAAACTATAGGGGGCGTTGCAATCATCACAGTCATCGGTTACGGTGGATGGCAAGTTGCCCATAATGACCGGACAACTGGTGATTTTATATCCTTTATCTTAGCGCTTATTCTTGCCTATGAACCTTTAAAACGCTTAAGTAATTTAAATGCCAACCTGCAAGAAGGGCTATCTGCATCCTCAAGAGTTTTTGATGTATTAGATGTAGCGCCGCATATTACCTCACCAAGCGATCCTAAAGAACCCGTTGGAGATAAACACACTATAACATTTGATCAGACCACTTTTGTGTATGAAGGTGGCAAAGTAGCCCTTGATGACCTGAACTTTACAATTAAATCAGGGCAAACCGTTGCATTTGTTGGACCAAGTGGCGCAGGAAAGTCTAGCCTTATCAATTTATTACCACGCTTTTATGATGTAACCAAAGGCCATATTTTATATAACGATATTCCTTTAAATGCGTATGACTTAAACCTGCTACGCAAGCAAATGGGGCTTGTATCACAAGAAATAACCCTATTTGACATGAGTATTTACCAAAATATTGCCTACGGTGTTGAAAATGCAACAATGGAAGACGTTATTAAAGCTGCACAAAAAGCAGCTGCAGATGACTTTATTACAGAGATGCCTGATGGATACCAAACGATGATTGGTGAAAATGGCGTACGTTTATCCGGCGGGCAACGTCAACGCATTGCTATTGCCCGTGCCATGCTTAAAAATGCCCCCATATTATTACTGGACGAGGCCACATCTGCCCTTGATACAGAGTCAGAAAAAAAAGTTCAAGCAGCGCTTGATATATTAATGGAGGGGCGCACCACCCTAATGGTTGCCCACAGATTATCAACCGTCATTAATGCTGATGTTATTTACGTTTTGGACAAAGGCAAAATAGTTGAAAGCGGTGATCACCAAACACTTATTAACCATAAAGGTGTTTACGCAAATCTATGGGCACAACAAAGTCGTCAATAATCAAAAAAAACTTTATCAACCAAAATATAATTCTTTGCAGCTGATCATGAAAATACATTTCAAACGTATTTTAGCTATTTAAAGCACGCAGATAAATTATTTAAAATTTATCTAAGATCCACAATATGCTAAACTATAAATAACACTATTTTAGCTAAAGGATATTTTATGGAAATTATTTTTTCACCCACCCCAGAAGAAAAAGGTGTATTGGTTCTTCCGGTATGTTCTAAAAAAACATTACCCACATCTTCTGCAATGTATGATACGCAGACCTACGGGCACCTTTCAAAAGCCATGGATGCTGCAAATTTTTCTGGCAAAACTGATGAAGTGCTACGGCTATACGCGCCTGCAGGCACGAACTACAGCCAAATTGTATTGGTTGGTATTGGCGATACATCAACGCTTACACTTCAAAAGTTTGAAGAAATCGGCGGCACTATATTTAAAACAGTACAAAAAGAAACAAGCATCGTTGTTGATTTTTCAGATATTCAAAAAATTAAAAACTTAAAATCTTTTGAATGGAGCGCCCATTTAGCGGCTGGACTAGAGCTGAGAAGCTTTAAGTTTTTAAAATATAAAACAAAGAATACACAACATTTAGAATCAAAACTTAAAAATGTCACATTCAAAATCGCTGAAGATTCCCTAGCACAAGCAATTTTCAGTCAACTTAAAGCTGTGACTGAGGGCGTGTTTTTAACCCGTACACTTGTATCTGAACCGCCAAATGTAATTTATCCAGAAAGCATGGGGGATATTGCAAAAACACTATCCAAAATTGGCCTTAAAGTAGAAGTTTATAGCAAGAAAGATGTAGAACGTTTAGGGATGGGCGGGCTTGTTGCAGTTGGTCAAGGAAGCGCTAAAGAACCCAAACTAATTGTTATACAATGGATGAACGGCCCAAAAGACCAAAAACCAGTAGCACTTGTTGGAAAAGGTGTCACGTTTGATACGGGTGGTATATCAATCAAACCAGCTGCAAACATGGAACATATGAAATATGACATGGGTGGATCTGGCGTAGTTATTGGCCTTATGAAAACGCTTGCACTTAGAAAAGCAAAAGTTAATGTTGTGGGTGTTATGGCCATGGCAGAAAACATGCCATCAGGAACAGCTTATAAACCAGCAGACATTTTAACAACAATGTCAGGCCAAACCATTGAAGTACAAAATACAGACGCTGAAGGTCGATTAATTTTAGCAGATGCATTATGGTATGCTCAAGATCGTTTTAAGCCACAAGTGATGGTCGATCTTGCTACATTAACAGGGGCCGTTGGTGTGGCTTTGGGTGATCAGCATGCAGGTTTAATGTCTAATAACCACGAACTTGCTGCAAAATTATTAAAAGCAGGTGATGATGTAAACGAACCGATGTGGCGCCTACCCTTAACAGAAAACTATGATAAGTGCATGGATTCTGACGTTGCTGATATGAAAAATATCAGTGCAGGCGCAGGCGCAGGAACCATTACAGCAGGGCAATTTTTGCAACGTTTTGTGAACGACACACCCTGGGCACACATTGATATCGCCTTCATGGCATGGGACAAAAAAGGCAATAAGCCATTATGTGAAAAAGGTGCTACCGGTTATGGCGTGCGCTTACTGAACAAATATATAAAAGATTCTTTCGAATAAGGTCTTTTAAAAACAGGATGAGTAGGTGTGTTTTGGTGCCTACTCTCTTGCTTTTTTCCCCAAAAAGATTTAAATTATTTAAGTATTGAGGAGAGGTGGCCGAGTGGTTGAAGGCGCACGATTGGAATTCGTGTATACGGTACCCCCGTATCGAGGGTTCGAATCCCTTTCTCTCCTCCATTTTTACTGAAATCTTTTACCAGCACTGCGCTGTTAGTGAAGGCCCCCGTAAAGTTAGAAAACACTATTTATAAAACCGGTCTGCCACCAATAAGTGTCATAAACTTCAGTTAGATTTTGGATAAATAGGCAAAATAAGATCATACACTTGACATACTTACACCGTCATTAAACAACAGATAGTATGACGCATATTAAGTGTATTATTGGTGTTTGAACATGACAATTGCTTTGCACCGTTTTAAAAAGGGCTGCTCATTATAAAAATCAACGAACTTTTTGGTATATATATCAAAAACCCCTTGCAATAATTTCCTCAGCTGGGGAACACGGTAAGAAAATTTTTAAAGAAGTGGTCTCTGACAAAGTGACAGTAATCTAGCTTAAAAGTCTTGAAAATAAAAAAATTTATAATTGTGATACGACTCTTGCCAAGAAAATTTGAGGGTTCTATATCTTGGTCATGATGGAAGTATTGTTGTTGATGATACTATTTTTTCAAATCTTTCGGCTATTAAAGGCCTCAATACCCTGTTTTTTAAGAACTCACCTTGCTCCCTTATCCTAAAGTTTCCGCCAGACGTAACAAGCATTGGGGATGATTTTCTTAGTAGTTGCAGTGGGTTAACAGAACTTGATTTATCACCGCTCTTAAAAATTATATCCATTGGGGCCTATTTTCTTGCTGATTGTGCACATTTAACAACAGTTAAAGTAGCACGCGCACAATTATTGTTAAAAGAAAACACAGAGAGTGTAAGGGAAATAAAATGGAGACTTCCTAAACATATTCAAATCATAGAAGCGTAAACTTGGGTGATTGGTAGTTGCAGGTGTAATTTGAGATGATCCTTTAAGACTGTCTAAACTAAACTACGGCTTCTGATTCTAGCTTCAATATCACCCCTGAAATGCCGAACAAGACCTTGAATTGGCCATGCTGCAGCGTCACCTAGGGCGCAAATTGTATGGCCTTCTATTTTTTTTGATACCTCTAATAAATGATCTATGTCATCCTCGGATGCTTCACCCAACACAAGACGTTCCATCATACGCCACATCCAGCCAGTACCTTCCCGGCATGGAGAGCATTGACCACAACTTTCAACCATATAGAACTTACTAAGACGCGCAATTGTTTTGATAAGGTCGGTGGATTTATCCATCACAATAACTGCAGCTGTACCAAGGCCAGTTTGCACTTCTTTAAGAGCATCAAAATCCATAATAACAGTATCGCAAATTCCTTTTGGAATCATCGGGCATGATGCCCCACCGGGAATAACCGCTTTTAAATTATCCCAACCACCACGAACGCCGCCTGCGTGTTTTTCAATTAATTCTTTTAAGGGTATACCCATAGCTTCTTCAACAGTACAAGGGTTGTTTACATGGCCTGATATACAAAAAATTTTAGTACCTGTATTGTTCGCGCGCCCAATACCAGCAAACCATTCGTGCCCACGCCTTAAAATTGTAGAAATAACAGCGATGCTTTCAACATTGTTTACAATTGTTGGGCAACCATATAACCCAATCATGGCTGGAAATGGTGGCTTCAAACGTGGCTGCCCCTTGCGCCCTTCTAAACTTTCAAGAAGCGCTGATTCTTCACCACAAATATAGGCCCCTGCCCCACGCTGAATATAGATATCTAAATCCCAACCAGATTGCGCCGCATTTTTACCCAGTAACCCGGCATCATAAGCATCATCAATAGCTTGCTGTAAAACCTCTGCTTCACGATAATATTCGCCGCGAACATATATATAACAAGTATGCGCATTAATTGCGATACTTGCATATAAGCACCCCTCTAATAATTTATGGGGTTCGTGGCGCAATATATCACGGTCTTTACATGTGCCTGGTTCGCTTTCATCGGCATTTACAACCAAATAAACTGGCAACTGTGAATCCTTAGGAACAAAAGACCACTTCATACCTGTTGAAAAACCAGCCCCACCACGCCCACGAAGGCCCGATGCCTTAATATTTTCAATAATTTTATCAGACCCCAAAGATGCAATATTTTGAACTTTATCCCAATCGCCACGTTTTTGGGCTTCTTTTAAGTGCGGTGAGTGTTCCCCTTGAAGGTTCGTAAAAATTCTGTCTTTTTTATCAAGCATAATCAGATTCTTTATTTAATGTTTTGTTTATAAGAGCCAGGCTTAATTGGCTTACCATCTTTTAAGGTATTAATAATACGTGTTGTACTCTCCACATTTAAATCTTCAAAGTAATCATCACCAATTTGAACAACAGGTCCATTCACACAGGCCCCTAAACATTCAACCTCGTCCAAAGTAAAAGTATTATCTGGTGTTGTTTGGCCCACTTTAATATTCAGTTCATTTTCAAAGGTATTTAGAACTTCTTCAAAGCCCAGCAAGCAGCAAGGAACCGTTCCACACAGCTTAATGTGATGTTTACCAATAGGCTTTAAATTAAACATTGTGTAAAAGCTTGCAACTTCATATACCTTAACAACAGGCATTTTTAAAAAGTCTGCAATATACTCAATCTTTGCATTCGACAACCAACCTTTTTGACCCTCAGCGTCTTCTTGTCGCTGCGCCAAATCTAATAACGCTTTAAGTGCGCTACGTTCTTGGCCTGCAGGATATTTTTGAATATATTTTTCAGCTTTTTTAATATTTTCAGCGTGAAAAATAAAAGGTGTCTGTGTCGTCATCTATCAATTTCCCCAAAAACAACATCTAAAGAACCAAGAATTGATACAACATCAGATAACAAATGCCCTTTAGATAACTTATCTAACGCCTGCAGTGCTGGAAACCCTGGCGCCCTAATTTTACAACGGTATGGCTTATTACTGCCATCTGAAATTAAATGAATGCCAAACTCACCTTTAGGTGCCTCAACAGCTGCATAAATTTCCCCCTTAGGAACATTAAAACCTTCTGTATAAAGTTTAAAATGATGAATAAGTTCTTCCATATTTTTTTTAATAGCAGGTCGTTTTGGCGGCGCAATTTTAGGATCATCAATCATAACAGGGCCGTCTTGAATACGGTCTAAACATTGCTGGATAATACGCAATGATTGGCGCATTTCTTCCATACGCACTAAATAGCGATCGTAACAATCGCCCCTTTTGCCAACTGGAATATCAAAATCAAATTCTGCATAATTTTCATAAGGGTCTTGTTTACGCAAGTCCCATACATGACCACTTGCCCGAAGCATAGGTCCCGAGAATCCCCACTCTATAGCTTGGTCATAAGTTGCAATACCAATATCAACGGTTCGCATTTTAAAAATACGATTCTCTGTAATCAAACTTTCAACATCATCCAGACAGTTTGGCAATCTATTTATGAATTGTTGAATATCTTCTAATATACCATCATTTGGCAAATCTAAATGAACACCGCCCACACGAAAATATGCAGCATGCATACGTGATCCAGATGCACGTTCATAAAAATTCATAATATGTTCACGTTCTTCAAACATCCATAAAAAAGGCGTCATAGCCCCAACGTCTAAGGCGAAGGTTCCTATATTTAAAAGATGATTTAAAATTCGTGTTAATTCAGAAAATAATACACGAATATACTGCGCACGTTTGGGTACCTTAACTTTAAGCAACCGTTCAGCCGCTAAAACAAAGGCGTGTTCCTGATTCATGGGTGAAACATAATCAAGCCTATCCATATACGGAATAGCCTGCAAATATGTTTTATGTTCTATTAATTTTTCAGTACCACGGTGCAAAAAACCAATGTGCGGATCTGCACGTTCAATAATTTCACCATCAAGATCAAGCAATAAGCGCAAAACACCATGGGCCGCGGGATGTTGGGGGCCAAAGTTTAAGGTTGTTTTACGTTTTTTTTGTTCTTGTTCTACCATGTAACGTGCATCATATAAATGTTATATAAATGTTAGCATAAACTTATAAAAATAGCAGCTGACACAAGAAGGAAATTTCCCTCTACATATAAAGTTAAGTTTTTGCTATACTGAAACAATATTGTAATAAATGACACAGTAAAATGCAAAAATTTGATGAATTTATGAATGATGTCCAAGAGGATATGCGTCACGCCAAAATAGAAAAATATTGGAAAAAATACGGCAAACAAAGTGTGTTTGCTTTAACGGTTATCCTTGGTGCTGCCGTTGCACATACTTTATATAAGAATCATCAAAGCAAATTAAACTTAGAAACATCTAAAAAATTTATTGCTGCACAAAATTTTATTGCATCAAACAACCTAAACGATGCCATCACGATCTTTAAGGATTTATCAGAAAGTGGCACTGGGTTTTATAAAGTACTAAGCCTGTTTAGCCAGGCAGGCTCTCTATTGAAAAAAGCAACACAAGAATCAACAGCAGAAGCCGTTCTTATCTTTCAAAAAATAGAAAATGATACCAAGATTGATAAAATGTACCGTGAACTTGCAGAAATTTTACGTTTTGGCCATGAGATTAATATATTAACAAATTCTGATAAAGCATTAGATGTGATTCGCTTACGCCTAGATAGCCTTATTAAAGAAAAAGGCACCTGGTATTATTTAGCCTTAGAATTAAAGGGTGTTATTTTACATAAAGTTGCAGCATATTCTGACGCTGCTGACGTTTTCTTAACCTTAGCCCAAGATAAAGATACGCCAAATGCACTTAAGCTTAGGGCACAACTGATGACACAAGTTCTTGCATCAAAATTAAGTATCTTAAAAAAGAAATAGGTTTTACATAATGAAATTTTATTTACTAACAACATCAGCACTTTGCTTATTAGCTTCCTGTACAACACAAAAAGACCCTTTAAAAGGAACACGCGAAGATTTTATTGCATCAGGAACTTTAAAGCCCTGCCCATTACTTAAAGACAAAATAGTCATGAGTACGTATCCAAAATCCGTTAATCAGTGGCCAGTTTCAGATAAAAATTTATCGCACCTTCAACTTGATATTGAAGCACCAAAAGCATCCAAATTTCTTTGGGACACAAGTATTGGAAAAGGTCTTGCGTCGGGTTTAAGCTTAATGCCAAATATGGTTGCAAACAGCACACACGTTTTTACGATGGATACTTCAGGTAACATTTCTTCGATCAACCAAAAAGACGGAAAAGCTGCATGGTCTACTCTGCCCTCAAAACAACTAGACAATACTTTAGCTGGTGGTTTAGCAATTGAGAACGATACCCTTATTGCGACGTCATCTTCTGGAGATATAACAGGTATAAGTACAACAGACGGTAAGCAGTTATGGCAAGTTAATGTAGAAAGCCCTATTCGTATTGGTGCCACAACACATGCCGGAAAAGCATATATTTTAACTGTATCAAATGAATTAATGACGATTGATATAGCGACAGGAAAAATATTATGGCAGCACCAAGGCATCAATGAATTTTCAGCTATTTTAGGTGGTGCAAACCCTGCTGTTAGCGGGTCAACTGTAATTGCTGCCTATTCTTCTGGCGAATACTATGCCCTTAATACAAGCACCGGCGATGTTTTATGGTCAGATACCTTAACGGCAGCACTGCGGTCAGATACAGTATCCAGCATTACGCACATTGTCGCAAGCCCCGTTATAAATGACAATACTGTCTATGTAATGAGTCATGGCGGAAAAATGGTTGCAACAGACATTAAAACAGGCAATCGTAATTGGCAACAAAATATTGGCGGCATTAAGACACCCCTTGTCGTTGGAGACTTTATATTTGTTGTAAGCGATCTTGATGAGCTTATCTGTATGGATAAAAAAACAGGAAAACCAAAATACTCAGTAAACCTTAGGGCATATAATGCAACAGACAGTGCATTAAAATTAAACTTTTCAGCGCCCCTACTTGTCAGCGGGGAAATATTAATAACAACATCGAACGGTGAACTGTTATATCTCTCTCGGCAAGATGGCAAATTGCTAAAATCTTATGCTACAGATCAAAAAGTACAAAATGGGCCTATTATTGTGAATGGTAATTACTTTTTATTGTCGAATGATGGAACATTAAATGCTTACAAATAGGGCTAGATAGTGGATAAAAACAAAAGACAACAAAATATTATTATTTTAATGATCATTATTTCTGTAATGATTGTTTTGTTTGGAATTGGCTTTTTAAGAATTGGGGGCAGGTCACTCCCCCAACAGAAAAAAAGCATACTTCCAGGCATTGCAAAAATCATCAACACACAGCTAAACGATAAAAAATAGTCAGGCCCCATTCACGTGAAAAAAAAACATTCTATTCGCAACTTCTTGCTAGCTAGTTCAGTTTTAGTGGCCCTTTTTGTTGTATTTTGGCCCACTGTTCAACAGAAACTAGAAAAAACGACTGTTAGCTCTGCCTTAGATCTGATCCAAAATGGTGCACAAAATATTAATTATCAAGGAACAGATCATAAAGGTGTGACATATAGTGTTTCTGCAAAAAACTTGAAGATCATATCTGAAAACGAATATGTACTAAAAGAAACAACATTGTTTATAACTTTAGTGAACAAAAAGACGATTACACTGTATGCAGATCATATAATTTTTAAAAAAGCAAAAAAAATAGCCACCCTTACAGGAAATGTATATTTAAAAACAAGTGATAATTTAGACCTAAAAACAAACAGCGCCAAAGTGTACTTAGACAAGGGCTACGCTGAAGGAAAAGAAGCTGTTGATTGCATAAAAGGCGACACACACATTAAGGCAACTGGTTTTAAAATGAACGATATTAGTGGTGAAGTTACCTTTAAAGGAAGACCAATTTTTACAAAGATATCATAAATATGTCAAAGCCTGTTCTACTCTGTATACTTGATGGTTGGGGAATTTCTTCTGAAGAGGGAGACAACCCTATACATGAAGCAGGTGTACACTTTAAAGATTTAACACAAAAGTATGCCTATACAACGTTAGAAGCATCTGGAACAGCTGTTGGACTGCCTAAAGGGCAAATGGGAAATTCCGAGGTAGGGCATGCCACCATTGGTCTTGGTCGTGTTATCAAGCAAGACCTCATTAAAATTTCAGATCTTATCCAATCTGGTGCATTATTTAAACACCAAGATATTGATCTTTGTACGACAGATCTTAAAAGAACATATAAAACCTGCCATGTTATGGGGCTTCTCTCTCCTGGCGGGATACACGCGCATCAAGACCATATTGAGGAAATCATTCATTACCTTATAAACGTTAAAAATATAAAAGTTGCCTTTCATGCCTTTTTAGATGGCAGAGATACCCCGCCAAAATCAGCCAAAATATACCTTAAAAAGCTTCTTGACCGTTTTAAAAATTCAGGAAATTTTATGCTGGCCACACTGTCTGGTCGGTATTTTGGAATGGATCGCGATAACAGATGGGACCGCATCGAACAATTTTACAAAGCGGCAACACATGCAAAGGCAACAAAATTTAATGATCCGCTAGCCTACATTCAAAAATCCTACGAAGAGGGAACGTTTGATGAATTTATCAAACCCGCTTGTAACAGCCAGTATACCGGCATGCATGATGATGACGCTTTATGGGTTGCAAATTTTAGATCTGATCGTGTGCGCCAAATTTTAGAAGCCCTTTTGCTATCTGATTTTAAAAACTTTAAACGTGAACAAAAACAAAAATTTTCACATGTTTTGGGCATGAATGCTTATTCGCAAGACCTTATGCAGAATTCGCAACTAAAATCTTTACTTAGACCAAACAATTGTAATCAGTCATTAGGTCAAATTATTAGCCAAAATAACCGTCGGCAATTGCGCATAGCTGAAACAGAAAAATACCCACATGTGACATATTTTTTTAATGGGGGTACAGAAACTCTATCCCCCCTTGAACAACATAAACTTATTCCATCCCCTAAAGTTGCAACGTATGATTTAAAGCCTGAAATGTCGGCGAAAGAAGTTTACGAATATACAGCAGAAGCTATTCAAAATAACAAACAAGACTTAATCGTTCTTAATTTTGCCAATGCAGATATGGTTGGACACACCGGAAAAAAAGAAGCAATTTTAAAGGCTGTCTCAACACTAGATACATACATTCATCAACTATCAAAGATATGTATAGAAAATAATTGGATCATGATCATTTCCGCTGATCATGGCAATGCAGAGCAGTTAACTGACACAGAAAATAATCAACCTCACACAGCACATACAGTTAATAAGGTACCCTTTCTTATTATAGATAAAAATGTTTATAATCTAAAAGATAATGGTTCACTTTGTGATATTGCACCAACAATTTTAACCTTAATGAAAATAAATCAACCTGACGAAATGACAGGACAATCGCTCCTGATATGATGATATACCTTATGTTTAAAAATTTGCTTATAATCACGTTGTTACTAACGTCTACTTTACAATTGACGGCTGGAAAAAATAAAAAACTATCGCAGGAAAAAGTCATTGCACTTGTTCAAAAATTTGAAAAAAATAGCTGCATTAAAGAAGTAGAGCTGGTAAACCTAAAAGATATTAGGCTGCAGTTGAAAAAACATGAACACCATGTTCGACGCCATCAAAAACAACTGACGAACTTGATTGGTAAACTATATCAGTTTAGTGAATATTCCAAAGGTGCATCTATTTTAGCAGCACCTTCTGCATCTAAAAATTTATGGCAAACTCTATCTGTTGTGGGTCATCTGAATAAAACAATGACCAATCAACAAAATAATTTACTTTCATTTTTTCAAAAATATCTGTCTTTACGTCAAAAACATACCGATTCACTTAAAAAAATACAAGAAATTGAGAAAACAAAATTAACACGCAATAACATCATACAAAAAATTAAATCCCTGTTTCATGAGGATTTAATTTTTATAAAAGCGGTTGAATCGGCCCTTAGAAAACATAAAGCATCAGACTTGAATGAAATTTTAAGTGCTTTATTAACGCTTCATTTAACAGATGGGGAAGAAGTAAATTTAAATATTATGCGCCCCTTAAACTGCCCCTTAAATATGACGCTTGCACAACCAAACACGACACAAGGAAAACTTATTGTAACAGAATCTAACTTCTGCAAAGCACCTATGGATGCAGTTGTTGTTTATGCTGGAACAATATCAGGACGCAATGCCCTGATATTACAATATAATCCTTTTCAGATCGTATTTTGGGGACTGGAAGATACATACTGTAAAGTTGGCGATCTTATTAAACCAGGACTTCCCATCGCTTGGGTTGAAAAAGATTGTGAAGTGACTTTTGAACTATATAAAAATGGTATCAATGTAGACCCCCTACCTTATATGTAGGTTTCACTTAGGCAATTTGAAAAAATCTATATTTTCAAAAGTTTCTTTTAATTTTTTTTCAGCATCTATCTTAGATATTTTCACACCTAATTCTGTTAAGGATGTCATATTAAATTCTTTAATTCCGCAGGGTACAATCCCTTTATAGTGAGACAAATCCGGATCTATATTCAGACAAAAACCATGCCATGTGATCCATTTTTTTACACGCACACCAATGGCTGCAATTTTTTTTTCCTGCCCTTTGTGCAGCACCCAAACACCAACACGATCTGCGCGCAGAAATGCTTCAATACCAATAATCTTTAAAAAACGAATAATCCATTCTTCCAGCGCTTGAATATAGGCTTTTATATCTTTCTTGTAATGCCGTAAATCAAACATACAGTACCCTATCAGTTGCCCTGGACCATGATAAGTAAACTGCCCCCCACGACCCGTTTCATATACAGGAAATAGTGGGTTTAAAAGATCAGCATCTTTCGCACTTGAACCCTTTGTATACACAGATTCATGTTCTAAAAACCAAATTTTATCCTGTGCATTGTCATGAATAATAGCCTCAACATATTGCGCCATTTCAGATACGGCATCTAGATAATGTACACAAGGTGTGCTCACAAAATATGGGCCTATTCTAGCTATAGCTTTCTTCTTTCATATATCTAGCGTGCCACAATTGGAAGACGATTAGATGCCAGATTGTGCGTTCAACGTAACCATCTTTATGTAATTTAAATTTGTCACCAAATATTTTTTTCTTAATTTTAAGGCATGTAGAGTGACCTGATTCTTTGAAGAAGCATTCGGTGAGGCACTGAATTTCTTTAACATTAAATACCCCCTGCTTTTCTATATAGTCTACAGATAGATAGTCATGAATAAGATATTGCAGGTCATCACGAAGCCAATCATATATAGGAATACCAAAACCCATTTTTGGTCGGTCAATCATTTTTTTTGGAATATAGTTCTCAAGAACTTTTTTTAAAATATATTTCTTGTTACCATCTTTATATTTCATGTCGTGGGGAATTGTAAAAGAATGCTCTACCACACGGTGATCGTCAATAAATGGGGGGCGCGATTCTAATGAATATGCCATAGATGCCCTATCGACTTTTGTTAAAATATCATCAGGAAGATATGTAACCATATCTTGCAGCATGTTTTTTTCTTGTAAATTATCAGTTGCTTGCATAATATCTTCATACGCATTATTAAACTTATGTGTGTGATTTTTAATCAACGGAAAATTATGAATAAAGTTCAGATATGCAGAATTTATCACATTATGATTATGAGTAAGCTCAAAAAACTGTTTGTATTTACTATTTTTTGTCAGCATTGATACAAAGCATTTAAAGAACGGAATTTTATTGGCTATTTTAGCGTAGGGTATAAACTTTTGCAGCCTTAAAACATCATCATAGCGACCATAACCACAGTATAGTTCGTCTCCACCATCGCCCGATAGCGCAACGGTTACTTTTTGTTTAGCCATTTGACTAACAAGCATTGTTGGTAATTGCGAAGCATCGGCAAAAGGTTCATCATAGTATTCAGGAATTTTGGGTATCAACTCTTCTGCTTTTTTAATGGGAAGATACAGCTCATGATGATCTGTGCCTAAGTGCGCTGCAATTTCTTTAGCGTACGGTGCCTCATTAAATGCAGGTTCATCAAAACCAATTGTAAACGTTTTAATTGGTTGTGTTGATTGTTTTTGCATCAATGCAACGACAAGCGATGAATCGATACCACCACTTAAAAACGCCCCTAAAGGAACATCACTAATCATACGGTCTTTTATAGAAGCGGTTAATACCGTATCTAAATCATGAACAGCATCTTTTTCTGATTGTTCTTTAATCTGCCTTTGTTCAAATTTATCTTGCACACTCCAGTATGTGTGATGCTGGATAACACCTTTATTAAAGTGTAAGTATGACCCAGGTTTTAATTTATAGGTATTTTTAAAAATTGTATGGGGCGCAGTAATATAGCCATGATACAAAAACAGGGATAGCGCATGTAAATCAAGCACCTTTTTAAAATCAGGATGCACCATGATTGGCTTTAATTCACTGCCAAAAATAAGACCCTTTTCATTTTCATAATAATAAAGCGGTTTCACGCCCATACGATCACGAATAAGATAAAAATCATCTGTTCGTTTATCGTATAAAGCAATGGCGAACATGCCGTTCATATGGTTAATAAAATCTATACCCCATTCAAGATAAGCCTGGATAATAACTTCCGTATCTGTATCAGATTTAAAAGTATATCCTTTTTGAGTAAGTGTTTTACGAACGTCTTTAAAATTATAAACTTCACCATTAAATACCACCACAACTTGTTCATCAGGTGAAAACATTGGCTGATGACCAAGGGGTGATAAATCAACAATAGAAAGGCGCCTATGGGCTAGACCAATTTTATAGTTTTCATCATAGTCTGCTAAAAATTCCCCACTATCATCAGGCCCCCTATATGCAATAGAGTCATTCATTCTTTTTAAAAGACTAAGATTAGAATCGCCCTTATATATAAAACCTGAAATACCACACATTATGGTCTATTTCTTTTTGAAAATAAATTCATTACACCCAAGACCACCGGCGCACGTTTTTAAATACTCAAGTTGAAAATCTTTTTCTTTGAAAAAATGAAAAACTTGTTCAGGCTTTGCCGTTTCAAAAGGGTATCCACCAACCCAATCAACCACATCGTGCCAAGCCGACATACCACGGTTTTCTTTATAAGCGCACCATGTTTTTAATGGATTTCCACAGCGTAAAAAGTCTTTTACAAAAGTAATTGTCCATTGGCGAAACAAAGTGTATGTGGTTAATATAGAGCGCATTAAACTTCCTGAATTTGTATACTTCTTCTTAATCCAAGTCCACCTGCGCGTTGCACTTCCCTGATCATTATAGATAGAGATAAATAAAGTGCCATCTTTTTTAACCATATTTGAAACATTTTTAAAGGCTTCATACATATGCCCTGTGTGATGAAGCTCCCCCCAAGAATAAAGAACGTCAACTTCTCCAAACTGTTTTAAAAAATCTTGATCAAGAACAGATCCTTGTTGCACTTGCCACATCGCGTCATCTGTGCAGTATTTTTCCTTTAAATATTTTGTGCACGCAACAGAATCTGTATCGTAATCAAAGGAAAGAACCTTAGCACCTAGTTTATAAGCAGCCAAACTGAATAAACCACTACCAGAACCGGCATCTAGAACCGTTAACCCAGTCATATCAGACAGACCCGTTTTTTCTGTAAAACTTTTAACAGCTTCCGCAATACGTTCTTCATTTAATGTATTTAAAAAATTCGCCCAATTCTTACCAAAAGCAAATCGTTCTTTTGTATCTGTAATTTTTTCATTTGTCATTTTAAGTCCTTATGTATATTTATGATATTGTTGATACCACTTCACCCAATTTTCTAGACCAACTTTAAGGTCTGTCTTTGGTGTAAAATTCAAATCAATTTGTGTTTTTTCAATATCTGCAAAAGTTGATACAACATCACCGGGCTGCATATCATGAAGATCTTTATTTGCTTCTACGCCTAAAACATTTTCTAGGGTTGAAATAAAATCAATCAGCTGAATTGGTTTATGGTTGCCGACATTATATACTTTATAAGGGGCATCACTAATTGCAGGGTCTGGATGCACCGTTTCAAAGGCTTTATCAGCTTCAGCTTTTTTATCCATCGCAAGAATGGTGGCATCGGCTATATCACCAACGTAAGAATAGTCACGGTTCATCTTTCCATGATTAAAAACCTTAATAGGATCACCATTTAAAATTGCTTTTGTAAACAACCACGGAGACATATCTGGACGCCCCCAAGGCCCATAAACTGTAAAATACCTAAGGCAAGTAATAGGCATTTTATATAAATGGCTATAAGAATGTGCCATCAGTTCATTTGATTTTTTTGTTGCCGCATAATAACTTACTGGATGTTCACAGTGATCATGAACAGAAAACGGTACTTTCATATTCGCACCATAAACACTAGAACTGCTTGCATGCACGAGATGTTCAACCTGTTGTTGACGACAACTCTCCAAGATATTTGAAAATCCAACCAGGTTAGACTGCGTGTAAACTTGTGGATTAGTGAGCGAATAACGAACCCCAACTTGGGCTGCTAAACTAATAACACGGGCTGGCTTAAAGCTAGAAAAAATATCGCTTAGTTTCTTGGCGTCAGCAATATCTGCTTCAATAAATGAAAAATTTGGATAAGTCTGTAAAATTTCAAGACGTGCATGCTTTAATGTCTTGTCATAATAATCATTTAGGTTATCGATACCTAAAACTGTATCACCGCGTTTTAAAAGACGTTCAGCAACATGAAAAGCAATAAATCCAGCAGATCCTGTTAACAATACGTTCATATTTGATCTCCTGTTTTTTGAATGTTTTCTAATAATCTATCCCACTTAGAATATATTTTATCCTCACTATAGTCTATGGATATTTTTTGTGCCTGAATGGATAAGTGTTTTCGAAGGCTTAAATCTTTTACAAGTATGAGCATCTGATCATATAGGCCATCCACATCTTTTTGTTTGAAAATTATTCCATTGTCATTATGTTGAATCACATCCACATTACCGGAACAATCTGAACCAATTACAGGCAAACCAATTGCCATAGCCTCACATAAAGCATTAGGGAATCCTTCATAAAGGGATGGAAATACGAACATATCGGATTTAAATAGTTTTTGGTCAATATCAGCAGTTGTTCCTGGTAGAAAAATACAATCCGTCAGGTTCAGATCCAAAATCAGTTTTTCTAAATTAGCACGTTCGGGGCCCTCTCCATAGATCGTCAGCTTTAAAGTGGAGTATTTTTCTTGTAATTTAGCAAACGCTTTAATTAAAGTTACATGATCTTTTTGTATGCACAATCGGCCAACAGCAATAATATGTTGAACGTCCTCCGAAACTGCATAATTTTTGTATTCAGGGGTATTCACAGGATTTGGAATAATTACAGCATGGTCTTGAATCGATTTTGGAAAAAAATCTAAAGCACTTTGTGTTTGTGCAACTAAAGCAGATGCGCAGTGATATAGGCTACAGCGTAGCTTATTAAAAAGCTTCTGAATTTTTATTGGATATAATATATGATATTTAGGATCAATACGCTCTGACACAATAGTTGGAATACCTAACTTATATCCAGCTAGTAATGTTGCAACATTAACTGTTTCCATAAAAGAAATAACCACGTCTGGAGATCGTTTTTTAAAAGTTGATCTTAGTGTAAAAAGGCTTTTTACTATATTTTTCAATCTAATCAATTTAGACTCATTAAAATTTAATTGATTTAACGGCAATTGAGTAATACGTTCATCTAACGTATAAAAGGGTTTTTCAGATGGTGGCACAAACGTAATAAGTGTAACATTATGCCCTTTAGATGCAAAATAATTTGCAAGCTTTGACATAACGCGTTCAGCACCGCCAGAGCGCATGGTTGAAATAACAAGTGAAATATTGTGTTTTCTAAACATCTAAACGTTGTCTTTATACCATTGAATAGAAAGCTCTAACCCTTTATTTAAATCAATTTTTGGATCATACTTTATCTTTTTAATTGCTTTTGATATATCGGCATTGGAATGCTTAATATCCCCTACTCTATCGGCCCCATACACTGGCTGTATATTTTTACCCAGCAATTCACAAAGTTTTTTATAAAGGTCGTTTAAGAATTCACGACCACCATAGGCAATATTGTAAGCGTCCCCACATGCATTTTCTTCTGCCAAACAGGCCTTTAAGTTTGCATCAACAACATTATCTATATAAGTAAAGTCACGCGACTGCTGACCGTCTCCATTAATAGTTGGTGCTGTATTTTCTAGTAGTTTTTTAACAAACAAAGGTACGACCGCTGCATAAACAGAATCCGGGTCTTGCCTTGGCCCAAACACATTAAAATAACGCAGACCTATGGTTTGGAGGCCATATACCCTACGGAAATTATTTGCATACAATTCATTGATAAATTTTGTAACAGCGTAAGGTGATAACAATTCACCTTCAACACCTTCTTTTTTAGGTAAAGTCTCCTCATCGCCGTAAACTGCTGATGATGATGCGTAAACAAAACGTTTCACATTATTATTCGTTGCAGCTTTTAGCATATTGATAAAACCCGTTACATTCACATCATGTGACGTCATCGGGTCATCAATGGACCGCGGAACTGATCCAATCGCAGCCTGATGCAAAACATAATCAACACCTATGCAGGCACTTTGGCACGTTGACCGATCACGAATATCGCCAGTTATCACAATCAAGTTTTTATGACCTTGATGATGTTCAAGATTACGAACTTTCCCACTTGAATAATTATCAAGCACAACAACACGCATATTTAAGGCCAAGAGTTTATCAACAAGATGAGAGCCTATAAATCCAGCACCACCGGTCACTAAAAATTTTGAATTTTCTGGGAAATTATAAATGTGTGTCATATGAAATTCTTATAGAGATAAAATAAATATTAAAAAAAGAGCAAATAAATAAAAGATAGAGTAAAAAAACAAGCTCATAGCGTGCTTCTTTTTTATACTAACAAGAAGTGCCGTTGCAAAATACATCCATATAACATTTAACATACCAACACTTCCCCATGAAAGCGTAGACGCACCGCGTAATATTAAAGGAAAAAAACTTGTTAGTGTGGTTAACAAAGCATAAAAATAAATTGCTTTTACAGTATATAGCGAACCTTTAGTATTGAGAAGAACCGGAATATTTGCTGCCTTATAATCATCTTTAATATTAAAACTCAGTGCCCAAAAATGCGCAGGTGTCCACAAAAAAATAATTAAAAATAAACTTATGGCAAATAAATCTATGGGGGCTGCTAGAGTGTACCCAATCATTGGTGGAAAGGCCCCAGCAGCACCACCGATAACAATACTTTGATCTGTATTTGGCTTTAAAATAACCGTATAAAAATAAGCATAATAAAAAATAGTAAAAGCTAAAAATAGGCAAGAAAAAAGCCCAAAGGATAATTGCATCAAAATCAAAGACAACACACTTAAAACAATCCCAAAATTTAGTGCTTCTTCTTTAGAAATACGATTTGATGGTAACGGACGATTTTTTGTTCGTATCATCATAGCGTCTGTTTTTGCTTCATACCATTGATTTAAACAACCCGATGCACCCGCGCTTAACGCAATAGATAAGATACCTGAAAATGCTAAGAATGGATGAACAGAATAAGGTGCTAAGATATAACCACAAAAACTTGTAAAAATCACAAGCGTCATAACACGCGGCTTTAATAATGAAAAATAGTCCAATACACTTGCCGACTTTGCGTAACCAGCAATGACAGAATTAGTTTCGGTCAACGTACTTCCATTATATAACTTAGAAGACACAAAAAAAGCTCCTTTAATCTTTTAGCAAACGTTGTAGCCAGTTTTTACGCGTTTTTTTTTTAGATATATCATCAGACGAAGAATCTGTATTGACTACTATTTCAGGTTTATTTTCAGGAGTTTTTACAATTGGATCTATAGCTTTTTGTTCTGCTGTATTATTTTTCGGTTTGTGTTTGTGGTGTGGACGCTTTTTTTGTCTATTGTGCTGAGGTTGTTTTTTTTCAGTAGGTTCATCTTCCGTTGTCGTATCGTCATTTACTGACAAGTCTTTAGCTGGAACAACACTCTCATCACTTCGTTGCTGAGGGCGCTGTTTATTCTTATTTTTATTGTTATTTTTTTTGCGGTTATTTTGTTGTCTTGCCTCAGAAACTTCACTATCATCTGCAGGTTTTTCAGCAGGCGCTTTAACTTCCTTAATAACATCAACATTGAATAACGGAGGTAAGAGTGAAGCGTCGCGTTCAATAGAAACAACAAGATTAAAGCGTTGTTCAATATTTAAAAGATGCGCACGTTTTTTGTTTAAAATATATAAGTCAACTTCAGAAGGCACCTGAACGATAATTTCTTTAACGCCACCACCTTTTATAGCCGCACTTTCAATAGAGCGAATAATTTGAAGTGCTGCAGACTCAATTGATCGAACAGAACCTGTACCATGACAATTAGCACACTGGGATGCATATGATTCCATAATAGATGGTTTAAGACGCTGACGCGACATTTCAAGCAAACCAAATTGGCTAATACGGCCAATTCTAAGGCGTGCTCTATCTTTTTTAAGGGCATCCTTTAAGGCTTGTTCCACCTGCTGAATATGCTTATTATCTTGCATGTCGATAAAATCAATCACAACCAAACCAGATAGGTCACGCAACTTTAGCTGACGTGCAATCTCTTGTGCCGCTTCTATGTTTGTTTTAACTGCAGTTTCATCAATATTTCGCTCACGTGTTGATTTGCCAGAGTTAATATCAATCGATACAAGTGCCTCCGTTGGGTTAATCACAATATAACCACCTGATGGTAATTTGCAAGTTGGGTTCATGATAGAATCTAATTGATTTTCCACATCATAAGCGTGAAACAAAGGCAACTCAGGCTTTTTGTATGATTTAATTTTCTTTGCATGGCTTGGCATCATTTGCTTCATCAGATTCTTTGCTGATTTATAAGCTTCTTCACCCTCAACCAACACTTCATCAATATCTTGATTATACAAATCACGCAGTGTTCGGGTAACCAAATCGCCTTCTTCATGAATACATGATGGCGCTACTGATTCAAGTGTTTTCTCTCTGATTTTATTCCAAAGACTTACTAAATAGTCATAGTCACGTTTAATTTCAGTTTTTTTACGGTCTTGCCCTGCTGTTCTGACAATTAAGCTCATCCCATCGGGTAAGTTCAATGAATCTACAACTTCTTTAAGCCGCGTTCTGTCAGTACTATCATCTATTTTTCTGGAGACGCCACCTAAACTGCGTTGTGCATTTGGCATTAACACACAGTAGCGACCAGCTAAGGAAAGGTAAGTGGTAAGCGCTGCACCCTTGTTACCCCGTTCTTCTTTATTTACTTGAACCAGTAAAATTTGACGGCGCTTGATGACTTCTTGAATTTTATATCTAAAACGTGGTGATGGCTCTTTTTTTTCCTTTTTTTCTTTTTTTTCATCAGCGACTGTGCCTGTCTTCTTTGTACGACGACGGCCACGAATTTTACGTACAGCCCTTGTCGATGTCGATGTCGATTCTTCTTCAGAATTTAATACTATTTTACTGTCTTCTGTGTCACTTTCAGCATTTGAAAGTTCAGGAGATACTGGTGTCACATCAGATTCTAAAATGGACACTTCTTCTTTATCAATTAAAAGTGCTTTAGTTGTAGAACCCTCAAAAGTGTGTTCGCCATCAACAGCAACATCTTCTATTATTTCAACCTCAGCAGTTGCAGGTTCTGTTAACAAAACTTGGTTGTAATCAATGTCAACATCATCTGATGTCACAACATCTACACCTGTTTTGTCCAGTTCAAGGTCAACAGTTTCTGTCTCTTCAGATTCAGATGACTCTTTTAAAAAAGCTTCGCGTTCAGAAACGGGAATTTGATAATAGTCCATATGAATTTCTGAAAAAGGCAAAAACCCTTGACGTCCACCCCCATACTCAACAAACGCAGCTTGTAAAGATGGCTCAACACGCATCACTTTTGCAAGATAAATATTGCCTTTATTTATCTTTTTTATTGCTGTTTCTGAATCAAATTCCTCTAATTGTTTGCCCGTAACAAGCGCCACACGCAATTCTTCAGCGTGGGAAGCTTCAATAAGTAGCTTTTTGGCCATTGATATAAATTCTCCAAATTAATGTGTGTATCCACAGACTGCCTCAAAAATTGGCCATTTAAAAAGCCGTATGAAAGGTGGACAGATAGGGACATAAAATACTTTAAACTCTTCTTAGTTTTAAAATTTGTGATAGAAGCACTTGCGAAAGCAAGCACTATATACGTTGCAAAAATGTCACAACACATTAATATTAAACCATAAAGCAATCGAAATTAATAGAGAATTTTGCATATATTCAATTTATTTTTTAAAATCAGCAGACTTACAAAATGAATTCTTTAAAGTGGGGCCATGATCAGCGTAAGTATCAACCACTAATGTCTGGCCATTATGAAAACAAATGACTTGCACAACACCTTCTTCTACCTTTTAGCAGAATCAACACTTTATTCTCATTCACGCGACCCATCGCTTGTTTTGCCATGTTTTTGTATACTTAAGAACAGAACTAAAATATAATTTTTCAATGCTTTACAGCCAGCAACACATTGCATCTGACCCAAAAATAAGCGCCTATGTTAGTGCTTCTGCAGGAACAGGGAAAACAAAAATTCTTGTGGATCGTCTGATCCGCCTTTTACTAAACGGAACACCGCCTGAATCTATTTTGTGCCTCACTTTCACCAAAGCTGCTGCAAATGAAATGCTGGACCGGCTATTAAAAGCGCTTGAATCAATAATTCACTTAGAAAAAGATGCCCTTATTTGTTTTTTCAAAGAATTGGGTGAAGAACATACTGTAGAAAAAGAGCATCTGGCAAAAACTTTATTTTTTACAATTCTAGATCTAGAGGGTGGCCTAAAAATACAAACCCTACATGCATTTTGCCAACGGATCGTAGAAGCCTATGCATGGGAACTAGAACGAACGCCACCAATGAATATATTAGACGAGATTGATCAAAGGGAAATCATACAAAAATCTATTAATACGGTTACAAGCAGCGCACCTGAAAACCAGGGACTAATACAACTGATTAACATCATGGGATACAGTCACTTTATAACGCTCATCAATAGCAACATTGGCTTATCGCTAACTGAATTACAAAAAAGCTGTATACCTTTTGCACTTAATAACCCATTCAGTATGCAAGAATTAAGTTCACTTATAAAAAGCCTTCCCCAAAATATTCAAGACTTACTCCCCATATCCGCAAAAAATTTAATGAATTTTTTCCTTACAAAAACAGGCACCCCGCGCAAAACAATCATAAAGAAAAGTATTTTAAAAGAGTATTTGGGTGCATCAGAAATATTATCAGAAATTGCAGATTTATTTGTCATCGCAAACGATATGATAAAAGTTGACAGGTTAAACACATTAAACAAAGCCTTTTTTAGCTTAACGCACGCTGTAAAAGAACATTATCAAGATGCAAAAAAGAAAACTTCTAGCTTAGATTTCAATGACTTAATTGATCTAACATCACAACTATTAAATAAAGAAGGGAGTGGTTCTTTAGAAAGTAAACTTGGCTACTCTTTAAAAGCTATATTAGTGGATGAGGCGCAAGACACTTCACCGCAGCAATGGGATATTCTAGATACTTTAATACAAAGCATGGTGCTTGCTGATAGCACAGGGTCAAGTTCTCTATTTATTGTTGGCGACTTAAAGCAAGCAATCTATAGCTTCCAAGGGTCAAAGCCTGAAATATTTCTAAGCAAGCCTGAACATTTCAAACACCTTTTTAAAGAGTTTAGAAAACCCTTTAAAGTCTTAAAACTTGAAAAATCATACAGATCATCTGTTAAAATATTAAATACTGTTGATAAAATTTTTAACACAAATCCAAATGGATTGTTTATTACTGAAGAATTAACGCATATACCCAACCGACAGTTTGTACCTGGGAAAGTAGCATTAGCCAAATTAGACGACAAAAAAATAAACGGTACAGAATACGAATGGAAGCTGCCGCACCTACGTGACAGTGAAGCCTCAAAAAATGAAGCTTTGGCACAAAAAATTGCAGCGTGTATATTGTCTATTTTAGATAGGACAGACTCCTTAGCCTCAACAAACGCACCGCCACAGCCACAAGATATTATGATATTGGTTCGCAACCGCGGTAGTTTTGTGGAAAAATTAAATCACGTTTTCTTATCAAAAAACATTCCCATATCTGGACTAGATCGCTTCAAACTAACTGAGCATTTAATGGCACAAGACTTTTTATGCTTGGGGGCTTGGGCTTGTTCTAAAACCGATGACTATTCCTTAACTTGCTTATTGAAAAGCCCGTTTTATGGCACACATGGGGAAGGCATAGATGAAATTTTACTGCACGAAATATGCACCACGAAAAACAAAGAAACACTTTGGAAGCACATACAAAACATAAGCAAAACGTATTGCGACACTCACCCACTAGCAGTATTTGTAAAGCTTTTAAATCTAGCCCTAAAACAACTAGATTATCGTTTAATAACTGAATTTTTTTCAACCATTTGGCAAAAAACTTCAATAGGTTTTCTTCAACAATTTGGGCCCGAAGCCAGTGATATTTTTGAGGAATTTTATAGCCAAGCGTATAGCTTAGAACAATCTAAATCTATGACCATGCAAGCTTTTGTATGGCATATGCATGGTATCGATTTATATATAAAAAAGGATGTAACATCTAAAACTTATCCGGAAATTCGCATCATGACCATTCACGGTTCAAAAGGCCTGCAGTCCCCGATTGTTATTATGGCTGACGCCAATATACGCACCACACTTGCAAAAGAAAATACCCTATTTTATAAAAACAGACACACCTTAAAACCAGCGGAATCACAGTGTCCAAGTTTTTTGAAAGATAATAAAGGCCAAACCCTAGATGCCTTTGTGCAAGAAGAAAGGCGCTTGCTATATGTTGCGATGACACGCGCTGAAGATGAATTATATATATTTGGAAAAGGTGATAAAATCATAGAGGAGTCTTGGTATGATATTTTAAATATTGAAAAGGAGGCAGGAAATATTGATGAATACACCCTGCCCGTTCATGTGAAAAAAGTTTTTTCACAATCAAATAATAAAAATTTAAAAATTAGCGTACCCCCTTATTTTTATACAGATGTGAATAAAAAAACGCTTGTGCAGCCTGACTATGTTGCAAACAAGCAAGCAGCTGAACGCGGTATTATAATTCATAAATTATTTGAAGTATTGCCAACCATTCCCCCTGAAAAACAATTACAAGTTACCAATCAGATTTTAGGCACATTTCAAAATAGCGCCCTTATCACAGTTTTTGATACCCAAAACATTATTGACATCATTCATAATTCTGAATACGAAATTTTCTTCAAAACAAAGGGGGTAAACGAATTAAGTTTAACATATGAAGGAAATTTATATCGACTTGATCGTTTTGTTGAAAAAGACGGCAATGCCTATATTTTAGATTTTAAAACAGGCACACGGTCCCTGCAAAAACTAAATACTTATAAAAAACAAATTCAAATTTATAGCGCCGCTATTGACAATTTGTATAGCCCAAAGAAAGTTTATAAATATGTGTTGTGGACGGATGAATGGCAACTGGATATTTTTTAATTTAGCATATTGACCTGTAGAAATAGTTAATGGTAATTTTTAATTAAATTGTTAATATTAAGCCAAGGAATGGTGAAAAATTATAATTCTATATTTATATAAGAAACATTACGTGTTTTTTTAAGCCTACTAAAAATTCAATATAAACAGGAAGTTTATGCACACTTTGCAACCACAAAAATATTTACAAAAAATAGGCACACTTAAAAACATAAAGCTGACGCTGCGTGAAATTGACGTTATTTCCTGTGTTATAAGTGGGCGAATTACAAAAACCATGTCTTGTATCTTAGGTATTGAAAAAAGCACCTATGAAACACATTACGCAAATGTGAAAAAGAAACTTCAAATTAACACGAAAGAGCACTTAATAAGATTGACAGAAAGATATGCATCAACGCTTATCTATAAAAACCACGTATCCCTCCTAAAAATAGAGAAAAATATTTTTGAGTATGCTCAAGAACAAACACTAGAACGCAGATCATTCATCTTACAAGTTAGTCAAAATAGCACGCAACTTTTTTTTGATTTACTCAAACGGCATATGAAGTTTTTCAATATATGCATACAAATCAAGCAAGTTATGCCAAGAAGTACAAATACTGGATTAGAATTTATATTTATACCGACAGATTCTGATAATAAAAACATTAAGGCACTCCATGTTCATTTTCAAAATGAAGGCGGTAATAAGTCAGAAAAGAAATTATATTTTAAACACGATACTGAGTATTTTGATTTTTTTATCACAACCATTGAAAAACTTAACCCAGATATTAATACGTTTTATATCAAGAAAAAAATACGCAATATTTTATCGAAACAATCAGAAGGCTTGCTCCGCATTCAAGAACCTGCGCGCAGCATAAGCGCAAACCATTTTCAAAAAAGCATGAATGATATGCCAGTGTTTAAAAAGATATGGATACTTATTGGTGCCATCACATCTGTCAGCAGCCTTACTTTATTAATACCTTCTTTTTCAACACAAACAATTATTCATAATAATTTACGATCCATGCACATGCTTGGTAGCAATGAAAATATTTTAAAACGCGATGATATTTTGTCCTCTATTGAAGCCGCATTTTTAAATCAAACAACAGAAAATCCACATAGTATTTCTTATATAACATTGTCTGGTATTGCAGGGTCTGGTAAAACTACGGTTGCCACAAATTACGCCGAGCAGCAAACAAAGAAATTCACTTGGGAACTAAATGCACAGTCCTTTAGAGCGTTGAGACAATCATACCTACAGTTAGCCTACAGTTTGGCCAATACACACAAAAAAAAAGCCCAAATAACATTTTTGGAAAAAATCAAAGATCCTGATGTTTTTTCAGAACAACTACTACGATTTATTCAAACAAATTTAAAGGAGCAAAAGAATTGGTTATTAATTTTTGATAATGTCACGAACTTACAAGAAATTGAAAAATTATTACCACGCGAAAAAAATCTTTGGGGGCATGGCAGTGTTATTATAACGACAACGAATGACAACTTAGAAAACATAACACGAAAACAGAATCAATACATAAAAATTGGCGCCTTACATGAAGGACAAACAAAAGACCTGTTTTGTTCCATTGCTTACAAAGCTTCTTATAAATATATTCCACGAACAACACAGCAATACGTAGATACCTTACTACAGAAAATACCAAGTTTCCCCTTAGATATATCACTTGCAGCACATTATATACGACATACAAATTCGACTCTTCTTGAATACATAAACAAATTAAATGATAAAAGTTGTTCGGCAAATGACCTAAATACATTTTTTCAACAAGAATTAAACATTCCTTTAGCGCGATCCAGCCTTTTACTGGTCACCATTGACAGTATTCTTTCAGTAGATAAAGATTTTCAACAATTATTATATGTCTTATCACGTCTAAATTTTAAAAATATCCCTAAAAAATTACTGCAGTCACATTGCAACGAAGATAGTGTAAACGCCTTTATCTTAACGTTAAAAAAACATTCTTTCATCACAGAAACACATCTACCTTATGTGAACAATAATGAACGTTTTATTTCTATTCATCCTTTTATACAAAATTACTGCAGAACGTATTTGAACAAAACATTAAATAAAAACCTGCAAAATACTTTGGCGCATAGCGCTGTAGATGGCGTTTTAAATTATGAGAAAAGTTTGGAAAATAATCATCATAAAATGTTGAATATATTAAACGAACATATAGAATCTTTTCTTAAAGTTTCACCAGAAACATCTTCGTTTAATCATTCAGATCTGTATCATTTATATGCCCTTTTAGGCAAAACCTATTACCTTGGATCACGAGAACTTTTGGATGCGAAAAAAGCGTTTAAGATCGCCTTATTCCATGTACCAAGCAATAAATTAGACACAACCGACATTGGGCTATATTTAAGTTTAGCGCATATTTGTAACGATATGATTGATCCAAAATCTGCCATACATTATGCACAAAAAGCCCTTGATGTACTCAATACCAACAACGCAAAACCAGCCCACATTCAATATGAATGGGCCCTTTTTGAAAAGGGTATTGCTCATGTACTTTTAGGTAACACAAGCGACGCTGAAGAATCGTTACAGCTGGCGCTTGATAAGCTAGAAATAGCCAACACACCAAGTGCGCTAAAACTTAAGTCCCAAATTACAGCCTATAGGGGGTGGATGCATGCTGTCACAAACTTAAGCACAGAAGATTCAGCCATTAATGATGTGAATGCGGCACTTGAAATGATTACAAATAGTGGCACTTTACGCCTTGATATTAAAACAATGGCAAAGTTGCGCGCTTATCACTATGTCACAAAAGGTGACATATTGTGTAAACAAGGAAAATTTAAGGAAGCCCTATCTTTAGGATTTGCTAAAGCACAAGAAGTAATTGCTACCAATTTAAGTGAATCACCAGATTTTATTTTAAATATACATTTACAAATTGGTATAGGCGAATGTATGCTGCGCGCTGATGATTTTAAAAAAGCAAAGAACACACTACAAGATGCTATCAATCAAGGAGAGCTGCTTTTAGGAAATAACAGCCCTTTTTTATACGCCCCTAAAGTACTACTCATAGAAACATTAATACGCCTAAAAAAATTAGATAGTGCTGAAGAACTGCTAAAAAACACGCAAGAACACGCTGCAACAGATAACACCATTTATGCCCAATTTATAGAGTGTTTGCTTTATTATAATGCAATGGTTCTCTATGGTCGCAAAGGAAATAAAATAATGGTGCATCAATATTTTACCTTTTTTTCACAGAAAATTGGGTTGTTATACGAAAATTTAAAACTCTTGCCTATTGAAAAAAAAGAAGATTTAAATAACTTCTTAACTATCAAAAAGATGGATACTCATGCACTATTTATATGTCAAAAATTACTGCAAAATATTTATACAAATATTAAATTTATTGCACCCTCACGCATGAAGGCATAACAATACAACCATTAACAGTCCTTAGAAGGCAATCTTATTGCACGCACAGGGTAAGATGCGGTTAGAGCAGTCGGCAGAAGCTGGATTAAAAATAGTTTATTTTGCACAATAGAATTTTTCTGTAAACAAAGAAGTTTCTTTATAAGTGGCATGCAGATAAGTTTTGTATTTCCAATTAGCTATTGAATAAAGATTAAGATAGATAAGGATTATATGTCTTTATTTTTACAAAAATTTTACAACTTATGAGTGACCAAATACATATTTTTGTGTAACATGAAGGTATCCATCAAAATATGATATTTTATATGCGTTTGTCACGATACTTTCTACCAATTTTAAAAGAAACACCGCACGATGCACAAATAGCCTCACATCGGTTAATGTTGCGTGCAGGCATGATTCACCAAACAACATCTGGTATCTATTCTTGGTTGCCCCTAGGCCTTAAAGTATTGAAGAATATCGAAAATATAATTGAAGATGGGCAAAATTCTATCGGATGCAATCGCATAACTATGCCAACTATTCAACCTGCACATTTATGGCAGGAAAGTGGCAGATATGATGATTACGGAAAAGAAATGCTGCGCATGAAAGACCGTCATGATAGAGATATGCTATACGGGCCAACGCATGAAGAAGTTATTACAGACTTAGCACGGGGGTGTATTAAAAGTTATAAACACCTACCCCAAATTCTGTACCAAATTCATTGGAAGTTTAGGGATGAAATTAGACCCCGGTTTGGCGTAATGCGTGCCCGTGAATTTTATATGAAAGATGGCTATTCTTTTGATATTGATGCTAAAAGTGCCAGGGAGACTTACAAAAAAATTTATGAAAACTACTTAACCATTTTTAAAAACATGGGATTAAAAGCCATACCTGTAAAAGCCGACACAGGGGCAATTGGTGGTGACCTATCTCACGAATTTCAAATAGTTGCACCAACTGGGGAAAGCACAATTTATTATGATGAAGCATTTGACACTATATCAGATGCAAATCGCAATTTTGACACACTTAACAATTTATATGCGGCAGCCGATGAAATGCATAGCGAAGAAAACTGTCCAACCCCAAAAGATAAATTAAAATCGGCACGCGGTATTGAAATTGGTCATATTTTTTATTTTGGTAAAAAATATTCTCAATCCATGAATTTTACCGTCATAGGACAAGACGGAAAGCCAATTCATCCAGAAATGGGGTCATATGGCATTGGTGTATCACGATTAGTTGGTGCCATTATTGAGGCAAATCATGATGATAACGGCATAATCTGGCCAGAATCTGTTGCACCATTTCACATAAGCTTGATTAATGCCAAACCTTCTGATGAGGCCACAACGAAACTTTCAGATGATCTTTATGCAAAATTAACGCATAGCGGTATTGAGGTTTTATATGATGACACAGCTAGCAGAGCTGGCGCTAAATTTGCAACAGCAGACATCATCGGATCACCGTATCATATTATTGTTGGTCGTGATGCAACAGAAAACGGGCTATATGAACTTAAAGATAGGCGCACGAAAGATCGTACCAGCCTAACCTTCTCCCAAATTATGGAAAAATTTACAGCAAAAACTGTGGCAAAATAAATATGATTTATTCAATACGAAACATATTATGCTTAATGCTCATTATAAGCACCGTATTTATTAGCGATTACTTTTCTAAATTATGGGTTATAAGCAACCTAGAATATGGTAGAGGATTTAGTGTAAGCGTTTTTTTTAATATTATTCATGTTAAAAATTTGGGTGTTAGCTTTAGTCTGTTTTCAAATAATATTCCCATAGGGCCCTATATTTTAGCGGCAGTTGTGGCTGCCATTATGATTGTATTATTGCGCATTATGTATAAAACACGCGATTTTATAGCACGTTGCTGCCTAGCATTAATATTAGGTGGCGCTTTAGGGAATTTTTGCGATCGATTTTTGTATGGTGGCGTGATTGATTTTCTAGATTTTCATTTGTGGGGTTACCATTGGCCTGCTTTTAATATTGCAGATTGCGCTGTTGTGTGTGGCGTTGTTTTATACAGTGTCAGATCTTTAATGTTAGAAAAAACTTAAGCACAAAATTCTGTTTAAAAATATAATACATCTTACATAATAGACCTAAATGACACACAATAATTTTTCTGTCGGGGCGATCTCTAAAGCCCCTCAGGCCCAATTAATAAAATCCTAACCTATAGGGCTCTATGATATTTCCTGGAGTAACTTATGCAAACCGTTTGTATCCCATTAAATCCAG
>Ga0051987_10000004_pt1 | contig 101986 bp, 88 predicted proteins | sample CryGey08umfilter_2_FD_58083 | JGI IMG/M metagenome (GOLD analysis project Ga0051987, IMG submission 58083) | Groundwater microbial communities from aquifer in Utah, USA - Crystal Geyser 4/10/14 0.8 um filter | ecosystem: Environmental > Aquatic > Deep subsurface > Groundwater | place: USA... | reverse complement strand
CCGTATTCCTAGTTAGAACTTAAAATTTAGGATTTAAGATTTAAGAATGACGAGGGGAATGTGGAATTTTCGCGACCTGCACTAGCACCAATTAACTTTATTTACAAAATAAAGTTCTTCCGCGTTGCAAATAAAAAAATTTATATTGACCGAGACGAAAGAAAATTTGAAATTTATAGCGCACCTTTTCCGGAAATCATCGCCCAGGGGGTTTTTAGAATAATCCACAAATCGTAAAAAATCGATCTTTTCCTAACATATTGTGCATCCATTTCTATTCTTTTATCAAAATTAATTTCGCTTCTTCCCGAAACCTGCCAATATCCGGTTAAACCCGGCTTAACAGAAAGCACTACCTTTACCGAATCTCTGGTTGTAGGATATTTTTTTTGTTGTTCCCTTAGCTCATCCGGATAATACGCTCTTGGACCGACTAAACTCATTTCTCCATTTAAAATATTAAAAAACTGAGGAACTTCATCTAAAGAATGTTTTCTAATAAAATGCCCAATATTAGTAATACGGGGATCATCTTTTAGCTTGTAACTTCCTTTTCTATATTCGGCGTAATATTTAGAGAATTTTGGATTTTTTCTAAGCATGTCGTGGGCATTTTGAACCATTGATCTAAATTTATACATTTTAAACGGATTTCCGTTTCTACCAACCCTTTCCGGGGTATCGGCAAGAACCGGACCGCTTGAGTCTAGTTTAATAGCAATTGAAACAACAACAATTACCGGGGAAAAAATTATTAGTAAAATAAGGGACGCCAATATATCTAACACTCTTTTTGTAATTTCGTAAAAAACACTTTTTTTTATTTCGATATAAGGCATAATTTTAGGTAAGATTCTCGTGTTCTGTTCCGCTTAGACTCTCTACCAATTTTTTAATTTTTGGAACAGAATCTTTTGAACAAACCAAAAGAACATCGTCTGTATTAATAACAAGCATCTTTGTTAAATCAATACCTACAACTAATTGATCCGTATAATTAAAAACTAAATTATCCGAAGAATCCTCAATAAGTACTTTTCCCTTCGTAACATTTTCATTTTTTGAGACCTCCAAAGCTTCCTTTAGTGCTTCCCATGCGCCAACATCGCTCCATCCCAAATCTGCCGCAATTACATAAACATATTGAGGATCTATCTTTTCCAAAACTGCGTTGTCGAAACTGATTTTTTCAAAAGTAGGATAAATCTTATTAAGAACATCCTTATAACTATTTTTACCAACTGCATCTTGAATTTTTATAATTCCTTTCCATGTTTCAGGAGCAAATTTTTCATATTGAGAAAGTATAAATTTGGGGGTAGTAACAAAATAACCGGGATTCCAGGCATAATGTGGACTTGCCAAAAATTTTTCCGCGTCTTCGAGACTTGGTCTATATATAAGTTTTTTAAACCTAAAAATTTTAGTTCCTCTATCCTGATCCACTTCTTCTCCAAATTCCAACCAGCCTAAATTTTGGTTTGCAAATCTTGCCCTTTGCCCAATAAAAACAATTGAGTTCTCTTTTTTTAAAACCAATTTTTCAGCAAATCCTAATACTTCTCTAAAGCGCCTTTCTTTTTTAACAAAATGATCACTCCAGACAATTGCCACAGGCGAATTAGGATGCTCTTTACCAATAATCCCCATGGCAACTCCCACTGCCGGTCCGACATCCCGCATCTCCGGCTCTAAGATCAAATTATTACCGGGGATTTGCGGAAGATGAGTCCTGATTAAATTTTCATATTTTATACCTGTAGATATATAGATATCTTCAGGCTTAAAATCGGGCTGTAATCTTTCGACTGCAAGTTGTAGCGTAGATTTATCTCCGAGTATTTTTTCGAATTGTTTAGGAGTATTTTTTCTTGATAATGGCCAAAGTCTTGTTCCTACTCCTCCGGCAAAAATAACTACTTTCATGCTCCTTCGCTCCTTTTATTCTTCTTATTCATAATTCTCTGTTTCCTAAACTTAAAAAATTTATGCTTCGGAAGCATGACCCTTCCGTAGTTTTAACGAAGAAGGGTCATTTTATTTTTTTATATTCCTCTTTATAAAACTCTTAATCTGTTTTTCAAAAACCGGAAAGGCAAAACGCTTCACGTTTCCCTTACATAATAAACTATTATATCTCCTGCTGTCGAATTTTTTCAATACATTTTTAAGAGAATCAACGCTTTGCTTACTAAAAAATTCTCCGGTTGTTCCTTCTTTTATAATATCTAAAGCTCCTCCACCTTTAAAAGCAATTACCGGTTTACCGAATGCCTGGGCTTCGACCATTGTCAGTCCGAAGTCTTCTCTTCCCGGAAAAATTAAGGCCTTACTGTTTTTATAATAAAGAGCAAGCTTTTCATCGGATACGTTCCCTAAAAATTTAATCGTTGGTCCGGCAATTTTTTTAAGTTTACTTTCGTCCAGACCTGTCCCAATTATCTTAAGATTTAGATTTAAAATATTACAGGCTTTTATCGCTATATCAACCCTTTTATAGAAATTAGTTAATCTTGATACTACCAAAAAATAATCATCATTTTTAATTTTCTTTGTTTTTTTATTTAGAAATTTATCAAACATTGTAAACGGCGGGTAAATAATTTCCGATTTTTTGTTGTAATATTTTTTTATCCTTTTCTGAACTTCACTGGATATCGCAATATATTTATCAGGTCTTCTAGAAGCCTTTTTATCCCATTTTTTTAAATATTCAATTGTAGGAGTAGCCAATAAGCGAAGCACCGGATTTTGAAAATAATCCTTAATTCCACTCCATAAATATCTTGTCGGAGTAAGACAATAACAAATATGTAAAGTTTGAGGATTTGTAATTATTCCTTTTGCCGACTCACTTGTGATCGAAATCACAAGATCATAATCATCAAAAACAAAACTTTCAAATGCATGCGGCATAAAAACCGCAAAGCCCTCATGGAAAGAACTTGCTAGAGGAATACCTTGCAAAAAAGACGTTTTTACGTTAAACACTTTTGCCCAAGGAGCTTTTTTTTTATTATAAACCGAAGTGTAGAGATTGGCATTCGGGAAAATTTTTCTAAAAGCAAGTAAAACTCTTTCTCCCCCACCCCATTTATTTACACGGTCATATACTAAGGCAACTTTCATAAGCTTCTAGCGTTTTCTCTGCAACCTTTTGCCAAGAAAAATCGAAAACATGATTAAATGCTCTCTGAATTAAAATTTTAATTTTCCTGTCCGATTTATTAAGATATACAAAATTTATTTTTTTGAATATCTTTTCCGGATCATCAGGATCAAAGAATATAGCATTTTTACCGCATATCTCATGAAGTGCGGGAATATCCGATGCTAAAACTAAACATTTATTTGCCATTGCTTCCAAAACCGGCAGACCAAATCCCTCCATAAGCGAAGGCATTATTAAGGCAATTGCATTTTTATAAAGCTTTGCCAATTCTTCATCCGTAACGTTCTCGCGGAAAATAATTCTATTACTAAGCTTCATTCTGGATACTTTTTCTTTTAGCCTTTTATAGAAATAATCTTCCTTACCAACTAAGATTAGTGGGATATCTTTTTTATTAAATTTTGAATACGCCAGAATTAAATTATTAAGATTTTTATGCGGATATGCATTTCCAACATATAAAAAATATTTCTTTCTTAAGGAATTTTCTTGCAAGGTTATAACCTTATCGTCTACCGCCTCGTAAATTACTTCTATTTTATTTGGCATAATCTTAAGATGGTCAACTATTTCCTTTTTTGTTTCCTTGGAAACTGTAATTATTTTTTTTGCATTATCGGATGCTTTAGTAATTACATATCTGTATCCAATTAATTTAAGTTTATATAAAAAAGGCATTAAGGTAGAGGCCTTCCCTGTGGGGAAATGATCTATTATCAGATCGTGAATTGTAATTATGTATGGTTTTTTATAAGATACGGGCACGGAAAAATAAGGAAAATGAACAAGATCTAATTTTTCTTTCTCTAAAACTTTAGGGAAATTAAGTTGTTCATCCAGGGTATGCCATCTAATATCTGCTTTTACTATTTTCCATTTTTTATTTTTGCCCGTTTTTACACAAGATAAGATTTCAGATTTTATTAATTTATAGTCGCCGGACAATACAAAAAGAACATAATTATTGTTTGAATCTATTAGTAGAAGATTTTTAACCAGATTTCTAATATACCTTCCAACACCTGATTCACTCCAAAGACGGGCATCAATTCCAATTTTCATAAGCGCATTATAACCAATAAAAACCTATTAGACAATAAACTAAAATATTCTTATTTTTTAAAAAACAACTACTTAACTTTTTTTAATTTTCTAAAAATTCTAAGCCTATATATTTAAATGAGGAATTATTTTGTTCGAGTAGAAATACTATACAATAAAAACTAAGCACTCTTGTAGACAGACTCCAAAACAGAAACTATCTTTTCCCAATCATATTTTTTTTCAATCAAATTTCTCGCATTTTTTGTTAGTTCTCTCAAGAGATTATTTTCTTTAATAAGTCTAATTACCTGTTTTGCCAGTTCATTCTCATTATTCCCTACCAACACTTGTTTTCCATTTACGGCTCCAAGACCTTCAATTCCCAAATCCGTTGTTACCACGGCAACTCCGCTTGCCATCGCCTCTAATATCTTAAAGCTTGTTCCACCGCCGATTCTTATTGGAGCAAGTAGAATATCAGCTCTTTTATAAACATCGGCCGAATCCAAAATATTTTCATCAAAAATAATACCTTCTTTTCCAAAAGATTTAATTTTTTGAGGAATTTTTTTACCGACGATTAATAACTTTGTTTTTAAATTTTCTTCTAAAATAATAGGCCAGATTTTAGATAAAATTTGTTCAACTGCGTCGATATTTTGCATCCATTTAAAATCTCCTATAAACAGCACCGTTTTCTTCCCTTCAGTTTTAAGTTTTATGTTTTTAGTTTTAAATTTATCTAGGTCGACTCCGTTTGGAATAACTACAACATCGCTTCTATTCATTAATTTTTTTTCTATTTCCGATACTGCAACAAGCTTTGTCGCTTTTTGCCAAAAAAGTCTTTCCAATCTTTTAAGTTTTAGAACATCTAAATATAAGAGCGGCTTAAGCATAAAAGAAGCTTTATCGGCATATTTTTTATAAACCAAATGTTCAATATTATGCTCAACTAAAACTACAGGCAAGGAGCGGAGCGACGCAGTGAGCAACAATGTCTTAGGCAAATTTTGCATTACGTAAAAAGTCTCTACATGAATTAAGTCGTAATTTTCATTTTTTATCTCATCTTTTATTAATTTTTGCATTTCCCTACTAACATGTCCTGTTACCAAGAATGAATTAAAAGAAAATCCGGTTTTAATAATATTAGAAAGCGACCATTGTTCTTTCCTTTCTACGGTTAATACCTTTTTGCAAAATCTTTGTAGTTCTTCTATATCCCGGTCTGTCTGATAATTGCGCTTTTCACAAATCAAAGTAATTTCGTGTTTAGCAGAAAGTTTTTTTATAATATTATAAAGTCTTATCTGCCCTCCGGAAAAAAGCGGAAAGGGCAGAAATGACGCGACCATTAATATTTTCATTGTTTTTGTCTTAAGTTAAAGATAACATAATCCGGAGAATTTTTAATTATTTTATAGGTCTTCCCAATTCCTAAATCTTCTTTTGTAGGATTAACAAAAATTAAGTATTCCGCTCCCATGCTAATCATTTCCGGAAGGGGTTTTTCAAAACTTGCCCATCCGGACCTATTTGTTTGATATAGAAATGATGTATCCCCGTTATAATTTGCAATAACTTTTGCATTTTTAGGAGTAATTTTATCGACCTCTATTCCTGCACTGACTATTGCCCGATTATTAATGTTAAAATAATCCTTAACCTGATTCCAGCTAAAGATATACATTAATATAAGCGGAATCAATAAACTAATTAAGACAAAATAATTCCTTTCTTTTTTAAAGTTTCGCAAAACTTGTCCTATCCCTAAACCTAAAAAAATTACAATTGAGGGAATTATTAATATTTGGTAATAATCATGCTGGACATTTCCTCTGGCGATTACAAAAACATAAATAAGAGATGCAACAGCAAAGGATAAGAAAAATAAGAAGTCCTGTTTTTTAAGTTTTGGTATAAATCCTAATAAAAGAAAGAAGATTCCAAAGTAACCTAGGATTAACTTAGTTAGTCTTTCAAAAAATATCCATCTAAAAAATGCCGGTCTAAATCTTATATTTCCTTCGTTAAAAAGCCAATTGCTTGCAGGAATTCCTTCCGGGAATTGCATTATCCACTTTCTCCAGAATATTAACGGAGCAATAGAAATAATAACCAGTAACCATAATTGCCATTTTTTAAAAGCTGAAAATTTAAATTTTTCAAATGCCAAATAAATTATTGGCAAGGTAAAAAACAACGCATACGGTTTTAATAGAAAAGAGCAAGAAACAAAAAACAACGACAAAATAAATCTTAAGTCGTAAATCTTAAGTCGTAAATCTTTTTTCATCCATAGTTGAAAAAAATAAATACTGCCTAGCGAGGCAGTAACCATAGTCTGGTCCGGAAGAATCGTTCTTCCATAAAATACAGAAAAAGGAATGGTAGCATAAAAAAATGCCGCTATAAATCCTGCGAGACCATACCCTCTATTTTTAAGAATTAAATAAATAAAAACAGTAGCAAAAAGCGAAGAAATAATAGAAATAATTCTCCCCCATTCTTCTAAGGTGAAAATGCCAAAAAATTTAAACCCTCCTGCCTGAAGGGCATTATAAATAGGAAATTCAACAAATCTATAGCCTTTTGGATTATCTATTCCGGATGGAACATTAGACAAATCATGATATGTCGGATGAAGAAAATCAAAACCATTTTTAACAAAATTTCGGGAAACAGAAGATGTATCGGCCTGCCGCCAAGAATGCCAATCGGCAATTGGACCGTCAAACCTGTAAAGTCTCGTAACGAGTGCGCATAGAAGAATTGCCCCCAAGACTACAAATTCTAATTTTTTCATTTTATTTCCGCTATCATTCCATCTTTATCAAAGTAAAATACATAGTTATCTAAAACCTTAGCAGCTGTAAGTTCTTCTTTAATTCTTCTTGCTTCTTCTATATCTTTTAGCTTAACAATCTTTAAAGTTGAATCTCTGTAAACAAACCAAATCCCATCTTCAAGTCCAACAGGAAAAATCCATGCCTGCCCCTGTTTAGTTGGAATGTTGGCAATATAAAAAGTGGAATTTTTCTTAACATCCTCATTATATATTCTTAAATAAGCAAGTGTTCTATTAGTTATTCTTCCGGATCTTGCCCATTCTTTTCTTTCCATTTGCTGTTCTCTCCAATAAAAAATTCCCAGTAAAAAAACTAATATTACAATAATTAAAGCTTGATATTTCTTGTTCCTTAATTTCTTAGCACCAAAATTCGAAATCCAAATAATTAAAACACTTAGAGCAAATACGAAGCCTATTGACGAAAGGTAACCATATCTCTCGGCAATATTTCCAAGACCTAAGAAAGTAAGTAGGGATGTAAAAGAAAATATTATCGAATATATAAAAATTCTGGATAATTTTTCGTGGAGTAATTTTTTAAACCTCTCTTTATTTAGATAAACAACAATTGCGGCAACTGTTATGAAAAATAATAAAAATATTATGACTATTCCGACATTCTGTCTTAATACTAATCTGGAATAATCATAAACTGCAAAAAATCTCTCTCCAAATATATACACTCCCCAATATCCGGCAAAATTTCCAATTACATTTTGTGGAAGATGAACTAGGCTATACGAATAATCTCCGCCAATTGGAGCAGTGTTGCTAAGTTGTCTTACGAAATAATAAACAGGAATTAATAAAACAAACGGAAAATACGATAAATAAAATTCTTTGTCCTTTTTATTTTTTAAAAATAAATCAATCGTTATTATCAGAAACGGAAAAACAATTCCCATTTCATAAGATCCTAAAGCCAGTAAATAAAATAGCAGAGATAAAACATAAAAAATAAAAGATTTTGTTTTTCTAAACTTTACAATCAACATTAGTCCGTAAACTATAAAAAGGACGCATAAAAGAGTTGATATTGTTGCAAACCAATAAAGAGTTTCACCCTGAATAGGTAAAACTAGAAATATAAAGCTTGTTATAAAAGCAATTAACTTATTCTTAAAAAGTTTAAAAGATATTATGTAAACTACCAGTCCGGTTAATAAATGAATCAATAAGGCGAATAAGTGATATCCGTAGGGCTGGAAAGAAAAAAGACTCCACAAGAAGAAAACTATAGTTTTCGTAACCGGTCTATAGAAAAATCCGTCCGAATTAATAAAGTATCTCGGCAAATCCTGAATCGTTGTATTGGCAGCCCATCTAAGCCAGGAAAAATCATCTCCCACAAAAAACGTCCCGATAGAAGGACCAAAAAAGACTAACGTAATTACAAAAAGATAAATTAAAATAAATACATGGGAAGTAAATATCTTTCCAAGACTGTCCCTGAGATTAAACTTATTTTTATATAAAAGAATTGTTCCCAATGCAATTCCCAGTAAAATCCAGAGTGTCTCGGCAACCTTGGATGCCTCAAACACATCAATTAAAGTTGCATTTAAGAAAAGTCCCAATACTCCTCCGGCAATACCCAATAAGTACCCTTTTGCAAGTTTAGATTCAATTTTAGGCAAAGCACTTTTAAGAATCAATCCAAAAACAATAAATATAAATATAAATGAAAAAAATCCAAATGTTCCTGTTTCTCCAAGCATTCTAAGATAATCATTATCAGATGCAAGAGTAATCGTAGAAAAACCACTTCCAAAAAGCGGATTTTTTAAAAAAGCTTTCCAAGCATTCGGCCATTCCGCCTGAAAACGAGTTGTTAAAGAAATATCGTAAACTAAGACTTGTTTAATTAAAAAAGTTCCGGAAACACTGGTTATTTCTACTCCTCCATTCTCCAATTTCAATCTTCTTGCTTCTTCTATGGATAATCCTTTACTAATTAACGCGCTATTCGTAGATATCTGCATTCCCGATTGAGGTAGTCCTATAAACCCGGTCCCTTCCGGAAGTCTCTGAGACGGAATATTTTCCAAGATAGATTTATCTTTTGCCAATCTACTTTTTAATTCATCCGATAAATCTGCCTGTCCGACAATTTGTCCTTGGTTATTGGTTACAACAGATGCAAACCTTAAAGTCTGCATAAAACGTGATGCCATAGATCCACTAAACAAAAGCATTAAAAATACACTTAATAAAATAAATGGAAAAATATATTTTTTCTTATTTATAAAAGAAAGGGCAAAAGAAAGACCGCCCAGATAGGCAACAAAAGCGTTTCTGGAGGAAGTAAAAATTAAGATTGTTATAGAAAGAATCGACAAAATAAATAAAAGTTTTTTCGTTATAGATTTTTTTAAACTGAAAAAAACTCCGATTAAAATTGGGATTACCAAAACAAGGTATGCAGATAAATCGTAGTGTCCTGCAAAAGTAGATGTTACGCGGGCATTAGAAGGCAAGCAAAGAGGAATTCCCTTTGCAAATTCTTCATTTCCTGTCTGAAAAGACGGAAAGCAAAAGGAAAATTTTTCAAAAAACTTCGGGAATGCTCCCCAAGCAGATAAATAAAAGTGCTGACCAACTCCATATAAAGAAAATCCTAAAATTGTTGCCGAAAGAACGATTAAATAATCTTTTAAATCTTTTACGCTTTTAATTGTAGAAAACGCAATAAAAAAAAGAATCATGTATTCTATTCTTCTTACGTAAGAAAGGATTGCTACTCTTGGAAAAAAATTTTCAAAACTAGGTCCAATGTAAATTAAGGAAAAAACTAAAGATATAAGTCCAACTCCCCAATAAATAAAAATTGACCAGGAGATAGAAGTATTTATTTTAGCCCTGCGGAAAATTAATTGAATAAACCAAATTATGGTTAATCCTAAGATAAAAAAATCCTCTAGTCTTATATATACCCAAGTATGAGCAATATTAATGCTTGGAAGTTTTGGATACAGAGCAATTAATCCTATTAAAAAACAAATTCCAAATTTTAAAATATTTTTATTTAAGTATTTTAGAAACCTCAGCATACGTTTTAACACCATAAACCATTTGTAATTTTTTCTATGGATTTAATATTATAAAATGTAGACATCTCGTTCAAGCAGAGCTTACCTAAACCAAGCTGCCCTTCCTAACTTATAACTTGGATTTTTTAGTTCTCTTTCTTTAATATGCTTTGCGGGCACACCTCCAACAATCGTAAAAGGCTCAACGTCCTTTGTTACTACTGCACCCGCTGCAACGATTGCGCCTTTTCCCACTTTTACGCCAGGCAAAATTACCGACCTCGGTCCAATAAAAACATAGTCTCCTATAATAACAGATTCAATTCTTGTTTTAAAATCCGGATCATGCACATCGTGCTCTGCATTATAAATCATAACCTCGCTTGCAATATCAACATGATCTCCAATGGTTAAATTTCCTCTTCCGTCCAGAACTATTCTTTCACCTATTATCGTGTCTTTTCCTATAGAGATATTAGGAGGATAGTAAAATATCGCGTTCATATGAATTACCGAACCTTTCCCAATTTTTACTCCACACAATCTATAGCAAAACCTTCTAAAATAATGCGAAGGAATATACCCAACAATTTTTAACTTAAAATTTATTAATTCCCAAAAAATTGTTTTTAATCTTCTAATAATTCTTCCAATCATACTTTATATTTTATACTTGATACCTCATACTTTATTCTTCATAATTTATACTTTTTTTCCAGTTTCTTCCAAAACATTCAGTGTTTTGTGCGCCGTTTTTTCCCAAGAAAACTTTTTAACCTGCTCATATCCTTTTTTTATCATTTCTTCCCTCAATTCTGAATTCTGAATAATAGATTCTAAATTATTTTTTATGTCTTCGACATCTTCCGGGTTGCAATACAATGCGGCATCTCCTCCTGCCTCAGGAAGGCTCGAGACATTACTTGTAACAACCGGACATCCATGTTGCATTGCTTCCAAAATAGGTAAACCAAAACCTTCGTAAAGGCTTGGTAAACAAAAACATAAAGCATTTTTATAAAATGACTGTAGATCTTCGTCGGAAATGTTTTCTAAGAATTTTACACTTTCTTTTACGCCAAATTTTTCAGGTGCTGCTAAAATTTCCTCATATTGCCATCCCTTTTTCCCCACAACTACCAAATCAAGGTCCTTTTTAAGGTCTATGTTTTCAGTTTTAAGTTTCGAAAATGCATCCACAAGCCTTACGATATTCTTGCGTGGCTGAAGCGTCCCTACAAAAAGAATGTAATCTCCATTAATCCCAAACTTCTTTTTTAGTAGTTTTGAATTTTGCATTTTGAATTTTGAATTTGTTTCGGATTTAGTATTTTGAGTTTCGAATTTTAAACCTGGATAGATAACTTTTAGTTTGCTATCCGAAACATTGTACGCTTTAATTATATCATTCTTGCTGGACTCACTTATTGTAATAATTTTTTTAGCTTTCTTTATTGAGTATTTTCCCCAGACTTTTAACTGGTATAAGTCCTTTTTTTTAAAAAAATTAGGAAAGTATAGATAAGAAACATCTAAAATTGATATTACCGAAGGTTCCAAAATATGTAGGGGAAGATAATGCGTCGGAGAGAAAAAAACATCAATTTTATTTTTGTAGGCTAATAGTTTTCTCGATAAACCAATCATTGTCCAAAGTTTTTTAGAAGTTACTACTTCGTATTTCCAGTTTTCATTTTCTTTTGGTAAATCGGCAGAGGGTTTAACGGGTAAAAAAATTGTATATTTATTTTTCTTGTCTAAATTAAAAAGACTAAGCAACATTTGATAGCAAAATTCACTGCTTCCGACTCTATTTGGAAGACCTGTTTTTTTGTTAAAGCCGAAACGAGGCACAACTGCCTCATAACCGTTTATTCCAATATTCATATTAAAAATTTAAAATTTAAATTCTAAAACCTAAATCTTAGTTTTATATTTTAAGCTTTATGTTTATTTTTAAGTTTTCAGTTTTACGTTTTAAGTTTACTTAAGTTCCGGGATATATTACAGATAGTCTATCTTTTCCTATATTAAGAATATTTTCCGCGTCTTCTGCGGTTGAATTAGAAATGCAAAAGATCTTGCTTGATTCTTTCTTAACCCATTTTAATTTTCTTTTTTGCGTGTTTACAATTTTTAAATCTGTTTCCTTTGGATATTTATATACTACTAAATCATAAAGAATAGTCGCTTTTTTTGCTTTTTTGGTTGGTGGCTCTGTCCAGTCCGAAGTAATAAACACATCAATATCTCCAATAAACCATTCAATCGGAGCAATATGCAGCTTATTCCAAAGTATATCTAAAACCGCCGGCGGTATTTTGAATTGTCTAATTGTGACATTCGGGCTTGATTTGATTTTTAATATTTGATTTTTAATATTCTTTCTTAACGATGAATAAAATAAAACATAATTATTTTTTTTATCATACTTAATTAGATTTTCAACAAGGTTTTTAAGAAAGATCGCTACTCCTGTCTTCTCGTACGTAATTTGCGAAATATCTATTCCAATCTTCATCCTGTTAAATAAGATTTATGTTTAAATCTTAATTTTAATTTTTTGTACATATGTATAGTAAACCATAAAATTTAAAATTATTTAACAGGATGAATATTTTACTTTCGACTTTATAACCTTTTAACTCGTTAACACTTTTATAATTTCTTTTAATTCCTTTTCCGTAAGCTCCGGATTATTCCCCAAATAAAATCCATTCTCGTAAATTAAGGCCGCGTTAGTATTTTCATTTTTAAATCCTTTTACGTATTTTATAAAAAACGGTTGTTTTGTAATGTCTCCTCCGACAATTGGCCTAATCTCTATTCTATTATTACACTTTTCTACCAATTCGTCTCTAATCTTTCTACTTCTGCAAATTACAGGAATTGCAAAATTAGAAATAAGATCAATGTGGCTAAAGCGGATCGGATAATATTTATCGCTCTTTTTATAAACTTCCGCAGCTATCCTTAGAAAATTCTGTTGCCTTTTTTTAACGATTTCGTCTAAAAATTCCAATTGAGTATTGCCGATAAAACCGTTTATCTCTGTCGGTCTAAAATTATACCCCAGATCATAAAAAGTATATCTGGAATAAAAAGTAGAGTTTACTTTATGGCTGTTTCTAATCTTTTCTTGCTTTTTTTTTCCCAAGTTTCTGTCCCAACCGTGTGCTCTAACTATTCTAAGCATCGTAGAAAATTTTTCGTTATCTGTACAAACTGCACCACCTTCTATTGTGGACATATGGTGTCCGACATAAAAAGAAAAAGTAGAGGCAAATCCAAAATTTCCCAACTTTTTGCCTTTATAAACTGTTCCTAAGCCTTCGCAATTATCTTCTATTAAAATTATATTTTTCTCTTTGCAAATTTTTGAAATTTTATCTATATCATCACAAAAGCCCAAAAGATTTGTTAAAAACAATACATTTAGTTTATATTTTTTTAGGCTTTCCAGTAATTTTTTACTCGATACGTTAAGCGTGTTTATTTCAACATCTATTGGCACGGGCAGCAGTCCAAGTTCTACCAGAGGCATTGTGTTTGTAGACCAAGTAAGGGCGGAAAAACCTATACGATCACCTTTTTTAATTTTTTTAAGGTTTAAAAGTGCTTGGATTAATGCCAAATTTGCAGAACTACCACTATTTACAAAAATGCAATTTTTTCTTCCTTGGTATTGTGCAAAGCCTGACTCAAATTTCTCGCATTCCTTTGAAAAACTTAAAATTTTCGCTTTAGTTATAAAATTAGCTAGTTTAATTGCGGTTTCTCTTTCTTTATAAAAAGTGGATTTGATTAACTTAATCATCTTTCTCCTTTATACTTAAGTAGAGTATCTTCATCCGCAGTCTTTTTCGAAGATTCGCTGGAAACATTAAGTATAAGATCTGCAATAAAACCGGTGAATAAAGCCTGAAAACCGGAGATTACAAAAAGAACTCCAAAAACAAGTAAAGGTCTATTTCCAATCTGCTCTCCTAAAAAACGCAGAATTGTTAAGTAAATAAGAAAAACAAGACCAATAAAAATCAGCACAATGCCTACTAATCCAAAAAAATGCATTGGCCTAGACTTATATCGGGATAAAAAAAGCATGGTGAACATATCGGGAAATTCCTTAAAACTCTTGGAAAAACCGTATTTTGATTTACCGAATTTTCTTACTTCGTGGACAACAGATACCTCAGCTATCTTAAAGCCATTTTGATACAAAAGCAGGGGAATAAAGCGCTGCATACCCCCATATAAATTTAATGATTTTGCCGCCGTACTGGTGTAAACTTTTAATCCACAATTATAGTCATGCAACTTAAGTCCCCAGAAAAAACCTGATAGGAAATTAAATAGCTTAGAGGGAAGGTTAATAAATAGCTTTGAGTCTTTTCTGTGTTCTCTCCAACCCGAAACTAAATCGTATCCTTCTTTTAGTTTATTTAAAAGTTTTCCAATTTCTTCCGGTCGGTCTTGTAAATCCGCATCCAGAGTAACGATGTAATCGCCGGTTGCTTTTTGAAATCCAAAAGTTAAAGCCTCCGCTTTCCCCTGATTCCTCCTAAACGAAAATATTCTAATATTCCCTGTTCTTTGTTTGCTGTTTATTGCTTTTTGTCCTATGCTCTTGAGTATCTCAAGTGTCCCATCCGTAGATCCGTCATCCACAAAAATTATTTCGGGACTGTGGTCTAATTTTAATAAATTAGGTACCAGCACTTTGTAAAAAGCTTCAAGACTTTCTTCCTCGTTAAAAGCAGGAATAACTACGGAAATCATATTCGATAATAGTTTGTAAAGTTGTAAAGTTGAAAGTTTGTAAAGTACTTTATAACTCAATAACTTTATGAACTTTATAACTAAGGATGATTTTATCACGTATTAGCTTCGGAGTCTATTCTTGGTCATTTTAAATTGCCTATTGACAAATTGTACATAGAGTTGTACATTATTTTTATGAGCAATTTAATATCAATATCAGATGCGAGGACAAATCTTCCAGACCTTGTTAATAAAGTAAGTAATAATATGGATAGGATAATTATTACTGTAAATGGAAAACCAAAAGCAACTCTTTTAAGCGCAGAGGAACTAGAATCACTTGAAGAAACTGCAGAAGTTCTTGCGATCCCAAATATCAAAAAAGATATATCAGAAAGCCGCAAGCAAATAAAAAGCGGAGAATTTGTTTCCCTCTCCGACTTAAAGTAACCGTTTTTTATGAACGTTGTTCTCTCCGAAAATGCATTAAAACAATATAAAAACCTCCCGAAAGCTGCACAGATAAAAGTGAAGAAAAAACTTCTAGCATTAGAAAAAGACGTATATTTAGGCAAAAAACTAGTCGGAGAATTAAAAGATTTTCGGTCTGTTAGGGTTTGGCCATATAGGATTATTTACGAAATTAATAAAAGCAAGACGAGAATAGAAATTCACGTAATTGCCCACAGGCAAGGTGCCTATAAATAGAGTTACTAAATATTAGTTAAAAGTTATAATGTTATTGAGTCGTCGAGTTATTGAGTTCATAAAGTTATTGTGTTCATAAAGTCTTACTTTACAACTTTATAACTTTTTATTTTATAAACTTCTTCTGTGTTGCGCAGAATAATGTGCCTAATGTATACTCTTGTTATATTTAAGTTGTGAAAAAAATAAAGCACATTCTTCTTAAAAACTGGCTGCTAGTTTTTTGTTTAATTATTATTGTTCTTCAGTTTTCGCAAATTGCATATTTTAAAAGAGCACTGCTTCTGGATAATTATGATTCATCTTATTGGAAGGATAGGTTCGAACATTCACAATACGCTTTACCAGCGTCTGCGAGAACTATTGGAGACGATGGTTTATATAGTTATGCAGGATATCGCCTTACAGTAGGCAATGAGAGCATAGAAAAAACTGCTACCTTTAAACCCCCGGTTGGTATTTATTCGCTTGGATTTTCTACTGTAATATTTAATAATCCACTGATTACAACGTTTCTAATTAGCATTGCAACAATAATTATTTTCTTTTTTCTTTCACGAAAATTATTAAACGGTAAAAAACCGGCAATTATAGTAACTACTCTCTTAGCTTTAGATCCCTTTATCTTTTCTAATTTTACGATTGCGCTCTTAGATCTCCCTCAATTATTTTTTCTAATTCTCCATCTTCTTTTCTTTGTTTATTCAACAGAAAAGAAAAGGTTTGCACTGCTCTTTGCACTAATCAGCGGGTTAAGTCTTGGCTTTTTTACAGAAACAAAACTACCCCTACTCCTCCCCATAATCATTCTCCTCGAAACCCTCTATCTAATTAAAAAACGTCTCTTTTTAAGTTTTATATTTTTAGTTTTAAGTTTTTGTTTCGGCGTTCTCGTTCCTTATTTACGCTACTTTGAATTAGGAAACAGTTTGATAGATTATTTAAAACTACATAAGTATTTTCTGTTTTATTACGCTTCCGGAAAAAACCAGCTTTTTCCATTAGCCATTTGGCAATCTCTTTTTATCGGCTACTTTCCCGACGTAGTTTCCGGCAAACTAAATAGAATTACCGATTGGTGGCCAATCCTCCCCTTGGCAACATTTTTCGGCTTAGCGGGAGGGATAAAAGTATTTTTTCAGAAAAACAGTTTAATTTTTTTAAGAGGATTATCTATTTTAGTATTTACGCTTTTAGCAATTTATACTCTAATACCTTCTTATGCCCGTTACCTTGTTTTAGTCATTCCATTTTTATATATTCTTGCAGCAAGCTTATTTAAGAAATATACACAGAATATTGTTTCTTGTTTATTGTTTATTGTCCTCTGTTTCTTTGGATTAGCTTACTCCTCATACTTACTTCTTCCTAATCCGGAAAATACACTTTGGAATTTGCGGTATAATTTTTCCCACCGGTATTTGCAAGATGTCTATCAAGAGCAACTTTCTTTAATAGACCACAAAACTTACAGCAGACAGGAGTTTAGGGCTATCGCGCAGAGCGCTTTAGAAAAAGCCACAATTAAGAACGTTGATTTTAAGGAACTTTCCAGGAACATCCCTGTTTTTGGAGAAAAAGGATATGTTAAGTACCTTGTTACCTACACTACGCAAAACTTAGGAAAATTTTCGGAAACAAAAACAATAGACCTTGTTAAAGAACAGGATCAATGGAAAATAGTTTGGAACTGGAATATAGTTTTTAATTCCTTTAAACCGGACTATACTTTTAGTACTAATCTCCTACCGGGAAAAAGAGGAACAATACAAGATAAGGAAAGAAATATTCTCGCAACAGATGCGCCTTCAATTCTAATAAGCATTAATCCGGATAAAATAGACACAAAAAGAGAGCAAAAAATGCTTAAGCTGTTGCAGGACATTACCTCTAAACCGGGAGCCAATCTGCAAAATGCTTATTTGGAAAATCCACTGCCAAATACCTATATTCCCGTTGCAACACCTTTTATTGAATTAACTACTCAAGAGCTCGATCAATTAAATTCATTTCCAGGCCTTAAAACCGAGCCCTATATTTCCCGTTTATACACTCAAAAGGAAAATTTGAACGAATTTACAATCGTAAATACTGTTTATCCGGAAAATAGCAGTAGGATCTACAGTAGCTCTAACTATCATGGCATTAGCGGCATTGAAAAAAAATATGATAAAGAACTCAGTGGCTACAATGGAGGCACATTACAAATGCTGGACGGCAACGGAAACATAATTAGAACACTCTTAAACCGGGAACCAAAAAACGGAGAAGATATCACACTTCCCTAGCGGAATATCAAGCCTTGGTAATAGTTTGGGTCAACCTCGGGTTCTTTACCCTCGATTAATAATTTTTTTACAGTAATTCCCCCAAAGAAAGTTTTTGTTAAAATTACTTTTCCGTTAGTTCTAAGAGTATTCTTCTTCCAAAAATTATAAGCACCTTCGTCATTTGTCATATGGGGATATAAAATTAGGTAAGTTATTGTGTCCTTTTTATTTTCGAAAATAATTGCAGGATTATTTTTACCATACCAAGACAATAAATAATCCATTCCATGGGTATAGGTTTCGGGAGTGTAAACAAAATACCCAAATCTCCCTTTCCTCGCATCTTTGTAGACCCAATCGGCAACTGCCTTTTGATTAAGATAAGATCCCGAGGAATTATTCCGAGTGTATGCGCGAAAATATTGACTTTGAACAAAAACAGAAACGTTTAAAAAAGTAATTGCAAAAAATAATATTACTAAAATTTTTCCAAAAAAATTTTTCCAAACCGTAATTATGGCAAGATAAAAAGCAAGTACGACTGGAACAAGAAGTCCTAGGACATATTCCGGCCAAATAGGGTAAGAGTAAAAGACAAAAAATACAAAGATTAAAACCGGAAATAAAAGTAAAAATAGAAACTCTTTTCTTCTCTCTTTTAACTGATTATCTTTTTTAGCTTTTAAAATTAAAAAAACGGCAAAAATAAAGATAGCTGCAAGTAATATACTCATAAGCGGAGTTTCCTTAAATAGAATGCTTTTGTATGTTCCCAATAAGCTATTAAAATGAGCAGGAATCCTATCCGTTAGCTCCAAATAACCTTTTTGCTTTTGTCCTCCCGTAAAAGAATTTAATATTGAGGTCGTCATTAAAAATTTGTGCCGGAGATCAAAGAGGATGAAAGTACAAAGAGATAAGATATAAGACGTAAGACTTAAGACAATGAGACGAAGGTTTTTTAGTCCCTTCCTATTTAAAAAGAAGACGATAATCATTGTGGGGATTAATACTAAAGAGAGGACTGTTTCAAATTGAAGAGAAAGACCTGCAAAGAATGCGGCAAGAATATAAGCATTGGCACCACCCCTTAAAAATTTAATAAGGAAATAAAATAAACCCAGAAAAACAAGAGGCACGACATTTACGCCTATCGTGTTGGAGACTGTGTTCCAGGTTATGGGTGAGATTGCTACTAGAACAGATATAATTAGGCCTCCTTTTTCCCCATATAGTTTTGAACCAACTAAAAAAGCCACTAAAACTGTTACGAGTTGCAGACCTATATAAAAATATACAAAAGAGAAAGGATTTCCTCCTCCAAACATATATACGGGCGCTAGCATGTAGAGCCACAGTGGACCATGAAAAAAACCACCCAAGCCACTATGAGTACCTATTAAAACAAGATTACGTGTTTCAACGATATCTTGTATTAACAAATAATCTCTTGCTTGATCAAAGAGATAGAAAAAGTCCCCGGATAAAATCATCCTCGCCCCAAGAACAAAAGATAATAAAAGAATAAAAAACAGAAATAAATATTTAAATCTTTTCATATAATTTTAGATATAAGATATAAGACTCATCACTTAAGAGCCTCTTACCTCTTACTCCTTCTTACGTTTTATCTCTCAGATCCTTTTAATTCTAAAAGGATCTGTATCGTCCCAGCAACCAAAAATAAATATGCCCAAACCGCCATATTTTCTGCGATTTGGCCTAAATTAAACTGTAAAAAAACAGGCGGGAACAAAAGCATACTTATTCCAACAATAAAAGTTTTTCTGCTGGTAAACCTAAAATATCTTTGGACAAAAATCCAAAGAATAGGAACTAAAAGATAAACAAAATCATTGCCTAGTCGAAGATATAATCCATCGATTAAAACCGCACCTAATAAAATCACATCAAAAATAACAATAGAAAAACGTTGAGAAGCTTTAGAGGAAGGAAGTAAAAATTTAAAGAATGCAGATTCGCTAAAGCTGGAAAATTTTTGTCCGATAAATGATATCGGCTTTTCAAAATATTTTCCTAAAGGAGAAAGAAGCATTAAGTAAAAAAGTAAAGGCAACAAATAGACAAAAGAAGAAAACAAAACATCGATAGATTCAAAAGAACTTGTAAATTTTTTAAACGAAAACTGCAAGAACGAATTATTGCTTTGTAGGATTTCATTCTTATTAAACTTATATTTTGCAGCAATATTTTGCCACCTGTTACTAATTGCTACAGAATTATATTCGTCCCCTTTTAATGAGGTTATCTTAAACTCATAAATCTTACCTCTTGAATCTGGTATTATTGGAAAGCCAAACGGAAAAAACGGCAGCTCATAGATCATTCCATCTCTGTATTTATTTTCGTAGTACCACCCTTCTGCGTTTTTTTCTTTAATTTGGAAAAGCAAAGAATCTTCGTTTTTGTACGCTGGTCTAAAAAACGTTTCGAACCTTACAGATAAAATCCCTAAACGATTCTCCGTTGCCAAAAAATCTCCGGAAATAAAATTGCCTTTTTGCAGCTTATCCTTGGGAAAATGTGTAAAAATTGTTTTTGGTAAATTATAGGAAAGAAGAGAAAATGCGGTATCAAGTTTGACAATATACAACGAAGTAAGTCCAAACCACAAAGCCAGCAGTAGCAATGGGATTACTGCAAATTTAATAAATTTATTTCTTAGAAAGCCTGATTTTTTATTATTCATCATCTTAAATCTTACCTATTTACCAACTTAAATACTTTATAACTTTATAACTTCTTCCGTCTGTCATATATACCTTTCCCAAGAACCCAGAACAAGTACCCAATTACCGCGATTAGCGTACTGCCACTAACAATCAATCCTAAATACATATAGCTTTGAGGGGCAAAATACAACGTCCCCTCAATATCATAGCCTCCGACTTTATTAATTTTACAACTATAAACTTTACAGACTTGCTCAGGCTCAATGTAAAAAGAGCTGAGCCCGGCGTCATTCCGTAAGTGATTCTCGTCAGATAAAAAATAGTTTTTGCTAAGTAGCACATCCCACCAATTAAAATTACCAATCCTGATTTTCCAGTCCGAATGGAAATTCTCGGAAAAGTTAAAATAAAAAGGTTCCTTGGCATCCTTTATGGTAAATTTATATTGTGTAGGGCTTACAAACTCATATCTTACATCATAATCAAGAACCTTTGATTCGCAGTGGTCACAAATCTTGTCTTGTTGTGACCGTCTTAAATCTTTATATATTGTTTCTTTCTCCGCTGTTGCATACATATGTGGCCTATACCCATAATTCTCGTAAACTACTAAGTCTTTTGTCCCAATGTCTATTTTATGTAGATACGAAATTTTATTTAGCTGATTTACATAATATACTCTTTCTTTGTTCTGGAAAAAAAATAGATCATCATCGTTAACTTTTTCTCTTAAAGGAATAAAAACATATCTAACAGATAAAATATCTAGAAGATAGTTGGTGTATGGCTTATTCAATAATCTAATTTGTATCTCACCCGGTTTTAATTTTTCTTCTATCTTTGATTCTTTTCCGTCAGGATTGTCAATAATCTGAGGGATACTCCAATCCGCTAAAGGGTGTACGTATGAAACAAAACTAAAATGAGAACTCGAAGGTGCCCAAAATGTTCTAAAATATTCATTTTGTTTTTTAACAAAATCTTTTGCTATTAAATAATCATTGCTAATTCTTCTCGTAATAAATAATGTCTTGTACTCTCCCGTAATTAAGGATTTTGTGTTCCATAAAAACATTCCTGCAATCAAAAAAATTACTAAATATTTTACATACTTAAATAATTTAGTTTTATTCTGACTTTCCCATAACCAATTTATAAAAGCAGCTATTAATACCGAATAGCCAAGAGCCACTAAAAAATAAAATTTACTAGCTTCCCTGAAAGCATTAAAACCGGGAAGATGAATATATAACCATGGATAAACACCTGGAAAAGGATGCGCAACTTGTTTTGAGAGAAAAATTCCTAATAAGGCAATCAGTCCAAAAAATAAAACGTATTTATTATTTTTATTTAAAAATAATCCTAAAATAGCAAAAAAAGGTATTAACCAAAAATATAATGGAATTGGTTGGGGAATAAATGAAGCGATTTCTCTTCCTGTCCAAAAAGGATGAAAAAGTGTAAAGGAATACAATATGTTATAAAATTCACCTCCAAATAATAACCGCCCAAATATTCCGATTATCCCATTTGACTGAGTATTAAATAAACTAATTATCCAATAAACATTAATCAAACCAAGTGTAAATATTGGTAAGAAAGCTATAATTCCTATTCGAAGAATATTTTTTATAATTAATTCTCTTTGTATAAAAAACAAAAAATATATAGCGTAAAAAAATAATATCCAGACAGTAATATATGTCGCTCTCGGTTCATAAGCAAATTCAATTGAAAGTAGTAGTCCTGTGATTAATGTGCGCGAAAGATTTAGCGTATTAAGAGTCTTGATATACATAAGAACAACTAGTGGTGCAAAACAAAAAGCTCCCATTAAAGTCATATGTCCAGTTTGTAAAACGAGAAAATAGGTATTGAATGAGTAAACAATAGCTCCAACAAATGATGCAACGCTATTGAGTTTTAAAGAGCGTAAGAAAAAGTATGAGAACAAAGGAGTAAGTAATGCAATCGGATATAAATATACTAACCTTTGATTAATTACAAAATCAAAATTTAAAAATTTTACAAGGTAACCATACAAAGCATATGTTGGGGCTTGTGCAACATCAAAAAGCACCCTACCGTATGTATCTCCCAGCCACAAAGAAAACCAATGGATATTTAACGTTGCCATCGTTTCCTTATAGTAATAACCCCAATCACCGGTTTTTATTATTCCAAGAGTAAAAAACCACGTATGATAAATTACAAGTGAAAATAATATAAGCAACAGAATATAAACGTTTCGTTTTAAAAAATTATACATATGTAGGATTATTAACAAACTGAGAAATTACTTTAAACTCCTTAGCTGCTATTATATCCCAGTCAAATTGCTCAGCATATTTTATTGAATCTTGAGCATTTTTTGTTTTTGTATTTTTTTGCAATTTTGAACATTGTAATATTTTTTTAAGAGTAGCTCTTATATCCCCATTTTCAACTATATGTAAAAAACCCTTCAGTTTATTATTTGTCTTGTACGAAGTTATAGCATCCATATCATAAACAATAGCAGGTAAGCCGTAAGCAAAACCTTCTAAAATGCCTATTACAGGAAACAATGGCTCAAAAGTTGCAAGATGTAAAAATAACTCACTTTCGGAAAGTATTTTATTTTTTTCTTTTTCAGAAACTCCATAGTAGCAATCTACGTTATTCTCTATACGAAGCTCTTTTATGTTTTTGCTTATAACTTTTTTAGTTAATTCATCCGCAAAACCTACTAAAGCCAATTTTACGTCCGGTTTATTTTTTACCAGCTCTGTCCATACTTGCAATAAATTAAATATTCCCTTTTGGACCGTCATTCTTCCAACATATACAGCCAAATATTTTTTTCTATTTATATTGATAAGCGGATCTTTGTTAATATTTACACCGGAAGGCGTATAATCAATTGAATTCTTTATATAAATTCTCTTAATTACATCTACAAGCTCCGAGCTAACAGTAAACACATAATCCACGTAATTAATAGTCCTGCTTACAAAAAAAAATTGGGTATATCCCGTAATTACCATTATTATCCCTCTAAACATATTTACACTACTTTTTCTTAATAATTTATAAATATAAGACGGCGATGGTGATCTTTCTGGTATTCCAAAATTTAAGATATCAATTACGACTTTTATTTTTGGGAAACGTATTTTTAGAAAAATCGCTGGAAAATAAGTATGTGGAAATTCCCCAATAGGAATATATAATACCTTTGGTTTTCTCGTTTTTATTATTTCCCTACCGTTTCTATATAAAGCATAAATTGTAAAAAAAATTTCAAACAAAAACCAGACATAAAATAAATTTTTTTTTAATATTCTTATAATAAATGGGCTATTATATTCAATTACCCGAGATTTTCCGGAGATATCTTTATAGATAGAAGGCGTATTATCTAAGATGCAATATTTTAATTTTGGTGGAGCTCGTTTTAAAAATTCCTGTAATCTTATGTACCCTCCGGCATATCCCGATAAATATACCTGGTGCCAGCTTAATATTAATACATCAATTTCCCCCATATTATTTAGTAAAAATTATTTCTATGTCCGCCAATTCTTTTTTTGTTAATTCTGGGTTGTTTCCAAAATATAAACCTTGAGCGTGGATTAGGCTTGCGTTTGGATTATTAAAGTTTAATTTTTTGGCGTATTTACTAAAAAATGGTTGTTTTGTCATATCTCCTCCAACAATTGGTCTTATTTCAATCTTATCGTTACATTTTTCCACCAACTCATCTCTTATTTTTTGAGTTTTACAAATTACAGGTACCGCAAAATTCGAGACAAAATCTATATGATTATATTTTATTGGATAAAAGTTTTTGTTTCCATAAATAGTAGATGCAATTTTTAAAAAGTTTTTGTTTCTTTTTTTTAAAATTTCCGGGAGATATTTAATTTGAGTATTTCCGATAAAACCATTTATTTCCGTTGGTCTTAAATTATAGCCCAAATCATAAAAAGTGTACCTTGAATAAAAAGTTGAATTAACTTTGTGCTTATTTCGGATTTTAGTTTGGCTTTCAAAAGACAAATTCCTATCCCATCCATGCGCTCTTACTAGTTTAAGCATATTAGCAAGAGACTGATCGTCTGTGCAAATTGCTCCTCCCTCTATAGTAGACATATGATGCCCTACGTAGAAAGAAAATGTAGATGCTAGACCAAAGTTACCTAATTTTTTTCCTTTGTAAACGGTTCCCAAGGATTCACAGTTATCTTCTAATAACACCATCTCCTTTTTATCACAGATTTTTTTAATTTCATCTATATCATCACAAAAGCCCAAAAGATTTGTTAAGAATAAAATCTTTAGTTTTTGTTTCTTTATTACTTCTAAAAGTTTTCTGCTAGATACATTTAGAGTATCTAATTCAACATCTATAGGAATTGGCTTTAAGCCTAACTGGATAAGAGGCATCGCGTTTGTTGACCAAGTTAGGGAAGAAAAACCAACATTCTCGCCTTTTTTAATTTTTCCTAAATTCAACATTGCTTGGATAAGAGCCAAATTTGCCGAACTCCCACTATTTACAAAAACACAATATTTTCGGCCTTGGTATTTTGCAAATTTATCTTCGAACTTCTGACACTCTGACCCAAAACTTAATTGATTTGCTTTGCTTATAAAGCTTACCAGCTTTTTCTTAGTTTCCTTTTCGTTATAAAATGTCGATTTAATTAGTCTAATCATTATTCACCATTATATTAATTACCTGAAGTAACATCAATAAGAGAAGTTAACGTTTTAAAAGAATAAATTTAACGTACTCAGTTAGTGCTATGTAGTTAATTTTAAATATTTTATACATAGAATCCTTTATTACGCTCTTTTTATACTCTGTAATTAAAGTTTTTACAACCGAAATCTTTTGATCCAGAATCATGTTCTCAAAACTTTTAATAATATTTTCTGCGCCAAAAAGTTCCACTGATTTTTTGGTATTTTCTTTAGAAACTAAATTAAGAACACTTATATTTTTCTTTAGATATATAATCTTATCAGCCATTTTTTTTATTGAATTTTCTACAAATCCATTTTTGTCATTTTCCACAACTTCGATTTGAGCATTATCTCTATCAAATAACGTAAACTGCATAAAATCTGTGCTTATAGTAACTATTGGTATACCAAAAAACATTCCTTCCGCAATAGCAACTCCAAAAGTCTCGCCAATCCTGCTAGTATGGAGCATAATATCCATTACCTGATCCGTTTCCGCTATCTTTTTTTCCGAAGAAGTCTCAGGAAGCAGAATGAAATAATTTTCAATTTTCATTTTTCTTATTTTTGATAGTTTTTGTTTTGGAAGAGCTCTGATAACAATTTTTAGATTAGGGATTTCTTTTATTAAATATGGGACAACATCTATTATTTCGTCACTCCATTTCCAAATATCTGCTCTCCCAAGTTTCCCAACTACAAAATTCTGGGGCTTAATACCATATTTTTCTTTAACTTTAACAATTTCTGCTTTTGATAATTTATATTTTTTAAGCTCATCAATATCAATTGGATTATAAAGATAAGAATAATTATTTAAATTTATAACTTTTTCGTTATATTTCCAAATATATTTCACAATATTTGTTTTCGAAACGAATAATTTAAAATCTATAAAGCAATCAATATCTTCATCAAAAAGGCTAAAAGCTGAAGTTTCAATAATTTTAATGTTATTCTCTTTACAAAAAGCTAGCACCTTGATTAATTTGCCTTTATCTAAATTTCTAATATTTTTTGTTCTTATAATATTATGGTAATGAAAAATTTTAATTTTATTTTCTTTAATAAAATTTATTGTTTTCTTTGAATCTCCATTTGCTACTAGAATATTTATGACATGATCTTTTATATATTTTTCCCTAGGACCACCTCCTAAAAAACCACATGCGTATACATTAAATTTTTTCTTGTCCAGATATTTACAATACGTCTGCATCGTTTTCTCAGTTCCACCTAAACCAAAATTATTTGTAATCTCTAGTATATTTATCATTTATTAAAGACGTATAGATTCACTGCGGAAAAATACTTAGGAAAATTTTCGTATAAAAACTTAGGAAATATTCCAAAATAATTTATACCAATAGTTTTTTTATGCTTGAAATGATTGCTTGTAATAAACTCTATTAGACTATCAAAATCCCATAGCCTGATATGCTCCCAGCAAGCAATGCTTTTACCCTTGTCGCCCGATTCAGATTTTGGAATTTTTCCCATTATTAGATATTTTATCCTCCAAACAAAATTAGAATAATTAACCGTAGATACAACTAGCCTCCCAGAAGGTTTTAAAACTCTAAAGAGCTCTTTTATAACATTTTCGGGCAAATATACATGCTCAATTATATCTCCTAAAAATACTTCATCAAAATAATTATCTTTAAACGGATATTTTTCTTGAACATCACCTACTTTGACTTTTAAACCCTTCTTTCTTGCAATTTTTGCAGCATTTGCATCAATTTCAATTCCGTAAACATCATAATTTCTTTCCAAAAGCACTTTACCAACAATACCGGCTCCGCAACCTACATCTAGTAAAATTTTCTTTTTTCTTAAATGAGGATAAACTTTTAGGAGATACTGATTTCTTGACCAATTGTAAAACTCCCCATTATCCTCTTCTTTATGATATTTTTTATGAATTTTAACTATTTCATCTTTCATAAATTATGATTTAAAATATTTTTTTAAATATATTATTCTCTTATTGTAATAACTAAGATAGGTTATACATAGGACAACTATGCCCAACATAGAAATAGTTATTCCTTCGATAAAATAAGGAGGGAAATAATTCATTTTGACAACAGACTTCCCTGGTGGAACAATAAATCCTCGTAAACCATTTGAAATATAATAAATTTCAGAAGGTTGACTATTTACTGTCATGCTCCATCCATTGTCATATGTTTCGGAACTGGCAATAAATGTTGTTTTGGGTGTAGTTATTTCCATTTCTATATTATTTAATGTGTAATTTTTAATATCAATTTTTATCCCGCTTGCTGGATTTACTATCATATCTGAAATTCCTTTTGCTACTATTAACTCCGGAGCACTCTCTTTATTAAAACATTTTACATCTAAACAAGGTTCTACTCTTTCTGGAGCATAAAATCTCGGCAAATAATTTTTTACCCTATAGACATAATAAGGAGTATTATAATCCTTTGGTAAGAATTGATTAGGATATTCAGATGGATTTATCGTTTTTATTTTTACCAATTCTGGTTTGTTCGCATCAAAATCTGCTGTTGGCGTAACAACATATTTTACATTTGTTATTTGCCAAAGACGAGGAGTCCAAAAATATCTATTTATCAACTCTCCATACGCATTCGGAGGATTATTTTCAAACCCCTGCAAACCATAAATACCAATTACCGAGGAATTATAGTAGAAAGGTCCTTCAAAATAAATCCGAAAAAGGTTATTACTGGATGGCAATTCTGGTATTGTTGGATTAAATCGATAAAACTTATCATAAGTAACATTATCTGTAAAATATACTTTTTGACTTGGTAAATAATAATGATACTCAAGTAGCATTATAACTAAACCAAGCACTAAGAAAATCTTTTTTCCATAACGCACAGTCATAGAAATAATAATAAGAGAACAAAAAAGAAATAAGAACATTATTGAGGTACCTTTGTAAAATTCGGCTGTACTTGCAATTTTACTCCAAAAAAATACAGGACCTAATATTAAACCAATAAATACCGAAATACATATAAACCAAAATGCTATGTCTACATATTTTACTTTTAATCTTTTATTTACTGCATCTATGCCTAAAGCAATCAGTATTACACCTGCAAAAACAGTAAGAGAAAATATTCTTGCATGCGATCTGAATTTATAAATTATCGGCAAAAGTGTTCCGAAGAAACTATGAGAAGCCAGGTTTGACCCAAAACTGTAAAATAATGTTATGAAAAATGTTATTACTGTCCAAAAATAGATTGGTTTATTTTTTAGAAAAAATAATCCGTAAATCAAAAAAACAAATGCAAAAGTCCCCCAAGTTAATACAGCTCCTGAAAAAACTGCACTAAAATCTGCATACTTTGCAATATTCGAACTATATGTCAGTGGATTTAGAATTAATAATATGCCTGTTGGAAACTGAGAAGCAAAAGAATGCCATGTAAAATCATAAACATTTTCTGATCTCCCATATTGCAAAAATACCATTAGATAAGGAAGAAGAAAAAAACCAGCTAGAAGTAAAGAATTCAATAAAGATAAAAAAAATAGAGCAATCTTTTTTCGACCATAAAAAAATGCCAGAAATATTTCTGCCAAAATAAAATAAATATAATAATAAGGATACCCTGTTGCAAGTAAAGATAAGTTTAGCAATGTAATTCCAAGATGGGTCTTAAAAGATGGTTTAGAAAGAAAAAGAACCAAAAGCAAAAAAATCCAAGGTAAAGAATTAATACCCCAATCAACAAATACAGCATGTACATCGTGAATTAAAAAAGGATTTAGAGAAAACGCAATACCTGCAAATAAAGCTGCAAACCGGGAAACATTTAATATTTTTTTGCAAAATACATACATTCCAGTTGCACCAAAGCAAAATGAAATAGCTATTACGTATTGTATAATTTTTCCGGTAATTTCAATCGAAGGATTATGAAAATTAAAAATAAAATTTAGTACAATAACCAGTAGCGTAAAAGGGTGAAAGACAGCAATCGATGGAGAAAATAGAAATGGAAGCCCTAGTAACGAATAAGGCGACCAAAAAGGAATTATCCCATGTCTCAAGTTTGTATATAGAAAATGATACCAAGGAACAGTTTGTTCGATAAAATCTCCTCCAAAATCTTTTTCTATAAATGGTGGAAGAAGAAATAAACAGACTATTAATACTAAAATAAAAACTATTGGTAAATCATTCTTATATGGTATTCTTTTGGCGAAATTTTTTAATTTATTAATAATTCCCATAATTTTAATTTCTCTTTAAAAAATCATTAAAAGTTTTGGCTCTGTTTTGCCAATTCCAAAGATCCGCTATTTTATTTCTATTTGTTATTCCTGTTATCCTAGATGTTTTCAATTTACTAATTATTTCCTGTGCATATTGATTTTTATTACCGATTTCAATTTTAATACATCCGTCTTTATAAATATACCTTAGTTGAGGTAAGTCATACATTATTACCGGAATTCCGGAACAAAGTGCCTCTGCTGCTACCATTCCATTATTGTCGTAAATTGTGCCATGAAGAAATATCTTACTTTGTAAATAAACTTTATATTTTTCAGCCCCATTTACAAATCCAAGCCAATTAATATTTTTATCAATACCTAACTTCTTTACTTTCTCCTTTAAAAATTCTTCAAATTTTTTCTCTCCATTTCCCATAATTACCAATTCTGCTGAAGGAATAACTTTAATTACTTTTTTCCATACATCCAGTAGCTGACTAATTCCCTTTTGAGGATGTAATCTGCTGCAAAAAACGGCATCGTATAATTTTTCCTTGTTCTTTAAAGCTTTTTTCGCAGCCTCAATTTGCTCCATATTTACTCCACCATAAATATCCAATATCTTATTCCTAATTTTTTTTGGAAAAAACTTCTTATCGTAATGATTTGTAATCAAAAATAAATCACCTTTTTCCAGAATTTTGGTAAATACGTATCTTTGATAAAAATAATAAAGAATATATTTAAAAAAAGGAAATTTATAATGGTTAAGTAAATTTTGAATCGGATTTGGTATAAAAAGAAATAATGAAGGAATCCATTTAAATTTATATTTGTTCTTCAAAAGATATATTGGTAATACATCTGGAGCAAAATCAGAAGGCGAAAAGAAATAATCATTCTCTGATATCTTATTTTTTTTAAAAAATTCATCGTAAATTCTTTCAATGTATTTAATTTCCTTAAAATGCGTTAACAAGTTAAACTTCTTAAACGGATATTTAATTGGCACAATTTTTACTTTTTCTGGTTTAACTAAATTTATTTTAAAAGTTTTTGGTTCAGTAGTTAAAATTACAAAATCATACTTATCATGCAAGTTATTTATTATCTCAATAAGAATTTTTGTATTTCCTCCCATAGAATTAGGGGGACTCGTATAAATAGCAGATACATAAAATTTATTTTTAGTTATTTTCATATTTAACAAAAATTCCCATAAAACCTTTTTTTTCTATCTTATATTCATTATCCACTTTTCTATTTATGCTTTTTTCGAGAAATGGTTTTCTTCTAAAAATCCATTTCGCTATATACATATCCAACAAATCAATTAAACTCCAGAATCCTCCGTTTATAATTATTTCAGAAATTTTAAAACCGTTTTTTTCTCCTAATTTAATAAGCTTCCCCTCAGAATAATGTCTATGCCCAACAAACCACCAAGCTGGATCAAAATATTTTGATAAAAAAGAATTATAAGGAGTCGATAAATAAAAAGCTCCTTTCTTTTTTAGAACTCTTTTTATTTCCTTAAACATTTTTTCTTCCGTATTTTTTGGAATGTGCTCAATTACTTCCCACGCAGTAACTGTATCAAAATAATTATCTTTAAAAGGTAATTTTAAAGCACCTCCAACCTGAAAAATGACTCTTTCGTCCTTAATATTTTCCTTCGCAGTTTTTAAATCATCTATTGTTATTTCAATTCCTGCAATTTGTTTTATTCCTTTTTTTAGTACGCATAGCTCAAACCATCCAAATCCACATCCAATATCTAACACATTTTTGTTCTTTAGATCTTTATCTTTAACAAAACCAACGCTAAATTTTAATCTTCCTGTTAATTTTGTTTTTGGTCTTTCGTTTAGTATATTTTTCATTTTTTAAGTAAATATCTGAAGCCCCCTGCAATAAATTCAGATGTTTTCATAGATAACATTCCTAAACCCAAAATAGGATTTTTAAATAATTTTGTTGGATTTGAAAAAAATAATAAGTACCTATTTAAAGGATTTGCTTGCTTCTTGAAATATTCCGAGTTAGTTTTCGCATACTCTTTTGCAGTATTTGCATAATAAAACTTTTTTTTGACCGTATATATTAGTGACAATTTTCCCTCATTATGTCTTATGATCTGATTTATTCTCCCTATTGCGTTAACACCATATTTAAGTTTTATCTTCTGAGGTAAATCAAAATCTTCAGTTCCTGTCTGACTCTCATCATATCCTTTAAATTCCCAAAATATTTTCTTTGGGAAAAACCTTGCCGCCTCTATCCAATCCACTCCGATATAAAAACTCCTCTCCAGTGCTTTACACTTTGCCCAAAATCCCTCCCCGAACGATTCCTCCGGAATCACAATCCCCCCAAGCACTTTATGAACTTTAGAAACTTTATAACTTTCAACTAGTCGAATACAGTCTGTAATGACTGTCTTCGACAACTCCATATCGCTATCTATAAACAAAAAATATTTTCCTTTTGACATTTTTGCACCAAAATTCCTCTGCACGCTTCTTTCCGGACCCCTGTTAAAGACTAATTTCGTATATTTTAAAGCAATCTTTTTAGTATCGTCTGTAGAATTATTATCAACAATAATTATTTCTATATTTTTATAAGATTGACCCCTAATGCATTTTAAACAAGCTTCTATTGTTCTTCCGGAATTTTTTGTCGGAATGATTAACGAAACTAAAGGTCTTCCATTTACAATGTTCATAAAGTTATTAAGTTTATTATATTAGATTTAAGATATACGATTTAAGATTTAAGAAATTCTTACATCTTGCCTCCTACGACTTTCTTACTTCTTATCTCTCAAAATATAATACGTTGCCCTAGCTTTACCTTTTTTTACAATAAGACCTAAGTCTATTAACTTTTTAAAATCCAAAGCCCTTGTTGGTTTAGCCCTCTTAGTAAGAGAGACATAATCACGATCGGCAATAAAACCTTTTTCCTGTATAAATTCCATAATTTTATGATGATACGATTGCAATTCTGTTTCCGGAGTCATTTCTGCCCTACCAAGTTGTTTTTGCACACGCAAAAGCTCGTCTATAATTCCTTCTGTAAAATATTCAAGCCAAAAAGTAAAATTAATTTTATCAACAAGCTCATAATAATTACCAAACTCACCTACAATCTTAAAATATAAAGTGACATTTTTATTATAATAATTTTCGAAACTAAAAAGATTAAAAGTATCTAATCCCATTGCCGCTAATAATACTTTCGTTGTTAAGCGAGTTACTCTTCCATTTCCATCCATAAAAGGATGAATAATAACCATCTGCTTGTGAAATATTCCAGCCAATATCAACGGGTCTATTTTACCTGCGTTTTTGTCTATATACGCAATTAGATCTTCCATGAGAGTTTTTACATCATTGAAGTCCGGAGGGAGATAAACAACCTTTCTGTGTTTTGGATCATTAACTACAACCGCCTTTTCCCGTAACCTTCCTAATTCAAATTCCGGCAAAAGTCCTTCAACGACTTGTTTTTGAACTTTAAGAATTAATTCTATGGATAATCTTAATTTTTCTTTTTCAAGTAAACTGCATAAATAGCCTAGTGCATGATTATAATTTAATACTTCTCTTTCGCTATCTCTTATGTATTCCGGCTTGGATTTTAATATCTTCTTAACTTCTGTTAATGGCAACGGATTTCCTTCTATACTTGTTGAAGCAAATACAGAGACTGCCTGGGCACTTTTTTCAAACTCCACCAATATTAAATGAGGAAAACGCCTATTGTTAAGCTCATTAACGAGTACGTTAATACGACTAATATTTGCTAAAAGACGACCGGTAATTGTATATGATGGATTAAACTGCATATAGACGAATTATAGACGATTATTAGACGATTTTCAAGCATCCTGTCTTCTAATGTTTAAATATCTACTCAATACTGTCAAATACTTAATGCTTAATACTTAATACTTTCTTCAGCAAGGCTTCGCTTTGTCTTGTCGCTTTTTCCCATGTTAGACTTTTCGCCCATTTCAGACCGTTTTTTTGCAACTTATTGTACCTTTTTTTATCTTTAACCAAAGCCACTGCTTGCTTTGCCATTTCTTTAGGATTATTTTCCTTTATAACTATTCCCGTTTTACCGTCCTTTACGGTATCCCTAAGCCCTGTAACAGGGTAAACTACAGAAGGCGTTTCTTGACTTGCAGCCTCCAAAACAACCAATCCCCAACCTTCCTTAACTGAAGCATGCAAAAGAATTGTTGCTCTTCTCATTAATTCATATTTTTTTATCTCGGAAACTTTACCAAAAAACTTTACTTTTGGACTTATCGAGTAAGACATCATTGTTTCCTTTAATTCCTCTACATATGATTTTTCCCCGTCTCCTACTATCCAAAGCTGCGCATCCCGAAGGTCTCTTAAAATGTAAAAAAATGCCCTTATTACTTCTTCTATTCCTTTCATCTTTACAACCCTACTTACAAAAATAAAAGTTGGGTTTTTTTCCTTAGCTACTAATTTCAATAAACTTGTTTTTTTAATTGGACAAGGGATTGCAATACAGTTTTTTTTATTTATTCCATATTTTTCTAAGTCGGCTATTGTAGAATTTGCATCTGTCCAAAATTTTACCTTATGGTAAAGTTTAAAATACAAAGGCTCAATAGATTTTCCAACCTTATTAACCGGAAATGGAAACATATAATCCCAAATTTCATCCGCCACTTCGTGAATAAAAGCTATTTTTTGCACTCTTACATATAAAGGCGTAAAAAACGGAAGTCCATGTATTTCATCTACAACAACATCAAACTTTTGTCCGGAAAATAGATAATAAAAAGGTGCCCTAAGAATTACCGACAAATAATTTCCGCGTCGCACAATATTTACGCTGTCTATTGTTTCCAGTTTTTTGCTTCCTGTAAAACTTGATGTAAACCATGTTACCGAGTGCCCCTTTTCGGCCCACGCTTTCGCATGCTCCATAGTAACTATCTCTGCTCCCCCGCTTTTTGGATTTTTTGGATCCCTCCAGTTTAAGATTAATATATTCATATTAATTAGTTATTAAGTTTATAAAGTTATTGGGTTTTTAAAGTCCATAAAGTCTTACTTTATAACTTTACAACTTTTTACTTTATAGCTTATCCACTTGCCCACTTTACGACTTTATAACTTTTGACTTTATAACTTGTTTTTTATCGTAATAGTGTAAAATTCGTAAACGATAAAAAACAGCTGCAGTATCCCAAAGCATCCAAAAAATTACTTTCCAAAAACTAGAAGAGGTAATAGTCGATATACCTCTAAAATCCAATTTAATTGGAGCTTCAAAAATTCTACGGTATCCTAATTTATAAGCTACCGTTAGAACCTCTATATCGAATGCGAATCTTTTTACAATTATTTTGGGAAAAACGTCTTTTGCCACCTTTTTTCTATAGAGTTTAAAGCCTACCTGTGTATCGCGAATCTTAAACCCAAACATTGCACGAGTCAAAGTTCTATATCCCCAAGAAAGAATTTTTCTTGAAAAAGGATATTTAACTTTAGATTCCGGATGAAGCTTGCTTCCTACTATTATATCTGCGTCATTCCAATCCATTAAATCAATCATTATAGATACTTCCGTGGGATCTATATCCATCCCCGCATCTATAAAACCAACAATATCCCCTGTTGCTATACTCACTCCATATTTAATAGCCGACCCCTTCCCCCTATTCTTTTCATACCCCACCACTTTAAGATTCTTGATTCTCGATTCTTGTTTTTTGATTATTGTATATGTTTCGTCCACAAACCCATCTACTACTACAATTATTTCGTGTTTATATGGAAGTAAAGATAACGCTTTGTTTAGTCTTATAACATCTTTTACTATTGTTTTTTCTTGCTTATATGCAGGAACCACTATGGAGAGGCTTTTTATCTTCATATAATTATCATAATCAATGCGTTTTTTGCGCAATTTTCCAAACGCCTTTTTCCCTAAAAGCAGGAATTGTTTGACGTTTTCCCGCATTTAAAATTACCGGTGCCGGCTTTCCTAATAATTTAGCATATTCTGTAAGATCTATGATCTCCATATTATTAAGATAAGCGATACGTTTATTTAATGATTCCGAAAGAGCAAGGAAAATAACTTTTTCCAGTGGTCTTATGTCTTTTTTATCTCTGTACATATTAAATGCATTGTAGTAATTTTGTTTTTCTATATTTCTAATAATAACATTCGGAAACCCCAGGCGCTGAAGCTGAAAATTCATAAGAACTCTTCCTATTCTGCCATTTCCATCAACAAACGGATGTGTGTTTTCAAAATCAAGATGAAACTTAGCAATCTTATCCAAAAAATATTTATCATATTCATTTGCATATTCATTTAAAATTTCTTCTATTATTTTTTCCAATTTCTCCGGAGCAGGAGCAATATATAAACCTACTTTAACATATTCACCTTTAAGTCTAAATCTTCCGACAAATTCATCGTTTATATTGTTCATTAACATCTGATGTAGGAGCAATATCATTTCTCTCGATAACTCGTTTTCCGAGGATTTAATCCTGATATATTCTACAACCCGCGCAAGATTTTTTGCCTCAAAGACTTCTCTTAAAGAGACTTCTTTTGACACCTCCATCTCTAGAAGTATTTTTTCTGTTTCTTTTAAGGTAAGCGTGGAATTTTCTATAGCATTAGAGTTATATACAATTTCTGATATTTCTACCTCATCTATTATCTTTAGAAGTGAGTCTTTTCCTTTTTTTAAGCTGTCGTATTCCTGTTTTGAAACTTTAATCTTATTTTTAATTAAATTAGAAATTGCCATACCAATATCTTACCATATTCACGTTATTTTGTCAATATTCCGTGAATTAATGCCATAAATGGCTTATAATTCACGTTATTTAATAAATATTTAGGCAAACCTGTTTGTAAAATAGTATCAAATAGTTGTGCCTTTTACTAGGGGAATTAATCTTTAGGATTATTCGCAGTCGCAACTGCATCTACAATTCCTTCGAAACTCGCAAACTCAATTAAATAGTATACTATTAAAACAATTAGTAAAGCACTTAATGTAATTAGGGAAATTCCAATAACTTGATAGAAGCTTGTGTGAAAAAAGAAAATTAACAGAATTTGAACAATCGACGCAACTAGAACCGGAACATAAATTTTTGTTTTATTTAACGAAAGAAAAAAATTAACACATAAATTGGAAACACTAAAAACCGTAATGTATATTCCAAAAAGTCCTAAAAATGGCGCTATCGATAAGTATCTGTAACCCAAGAAAATATTAATACTTAAAGAGGGAAAGAGAAAATAGAAAAAGGTTATCGCAATCGATGGCAGAAGTACAAGCGCAAGCGCTAAATAAAAAAGATTATTAAACGCCTCGCCTTTTGCATGCCTCTTTATTAAAAGGGGAAACATTACTCCGGGGACAACTCCCGTAAAATAAAAAATTACTTTTCCCACCAGAGACAATCCCCCATATAGTCCTGCGTCTTGCGGACTAAAAAAGTGCTTTACCAAAATAACGTCCATAGAAATAAAAGAGCTAAGCGAAAAAATTGCAATAAATGCCGGCAAAGCAAACGAAGTAATTTTTCCTACGGAAATATTTTTGCCCTCTTGTTTTAAGGCTTTAAACATAAATTGGAGAGGAAAAAAAGTTAATATAAATGTACAGATTGTTGCCGCCAAAAGCCCCGACACTGCTCCAAAAACCCTAAAACCCAACAAAACTAAGCCTGCTCCGACAACTGCCCTAATTACCGGATTAAATGTTGAATTAAAGGAAATAAATTTAAATTTTAAAAGACTCTGCAAGTATGCCTGATTTACAATCGTAAGGTATGTAACAGCTATTGTTATTCCCAAAATAATTACTACCGAAATATCATTTATTTTTAAAAAGCTACCAATTGCTCCTGAAAAAATCAAAAAAATAATAAAAAATACGGCTGCACAAATAGTTAAGAACTTTAAAGCCTTAAAATAAAACGCCCGGGCGCTATTTATATCATTTACGGAAAAATAATCTGCCGCAAACTTTACAATTGCAGGCGAAAGAGATTGAGAAGGAACCATACCCAAAGTTAATAACGATAATAAGCTTGCATATATTCCATAATCTATTGCAGAAAGGCTTCTGGCAAAATATAAATTTAATATAAACGCAATGGCACTTCCTATCATCGATCCTACAAATAAATAGAAGCTCCCCGACACCAGATCGCTTTTGATTAATCTTTTCCCAAAATAAATTGCTCTTTGTTTCATAAAAAATTTAGAGATATGATATACGATGTAAGATATAAGAAGTAAAAAAACCCTTTTATCCTCGATCTCTTACATCTTAAGTCTTACCTCTTACTTCCTCAGCGCTCGCTCATACACTTCTAGCGTCTGAGCGGCGGTTTTTTTCCAAGAAAAACTAGCCGCCCGCTCTATCCCCACCTTAGACAAATGTTCCTGAATAAGTTTATTGAAAAATATTTTCTTAATTCCATCTGCGATACTGTCCTGGTTATAAGCATCAATGTAATGCGCTGCGTCTCCCGCCACTTCGGGCAAAGAACTTTCTTTGGAAGTAATTACAGGACAACCACATGCCATTGCTTCCAGAACCGGCAAACCAAATCCCTCATAGAGAGAGGGCATTACGAAAACTGTTGCCAAATTGTAAATTGATACCAAGTCCTCGCAAGAAATAAATCCCAGTTTAATAAAACTCGGATCTGTTTCCGTTAATAATTCCACTTCCAGTCTGTCCTTATTCCACACATTACTTTTATCATAATCCTTTGAGGTAAAAACCTTACCAACCATAACCATTGGAATGCTTAAAGTCTTAACCGCTCTAATTAACCTGGGCAAGTTCTTATTCCAGGTTACATCTCCAACATAAAGCACAAACCTCTCCGGCAGACCATACTTCTCCCTCAAATTCTGAATTCTAGATTCTGAATTCTGAATTCTCGTGAATTCTTCTCCTGCTGCCAAATATACAACCGAAACTTTTTCGCTCTTTATTCCTATCAGCTTAACAATATCTTTTTTCGAAGATTTGGAATCGGTTATAATTTCATTTACTTTTCTAAGCGAGTATTTTTGCATTTGCCACGTCAAAAACCCTTTGACGCCTTTAGGAAAATGCTCCGGAAAGATAATTGGAGTTAAATCATGAACAGTAACTACCGTTTTATATCTTCGGTAAATTGGACGCGCTAAAAAAAATGGCTCAAAATATGGAAAATGAACAAAATCTACATCTTCCGCTAGCTTTTCGCCTCTAATAAAAAATGTGTAAGAATTTTCCGGATGATATTTTAAAAGAGATTTTTTAAGATTTTCCAGATAAAAACCTACTCCCCTTACTTTATGCCCTGTTTGTAATGGCGAAACGTCAATTGCAATCTTCATACAATTAGTTATAAAGTTACTGAGTTATTAAGTTCATAAAGTACTTTATAAACTTTAAAACATTCAACTTTATAACTCACTATCTATTTTACCCTATACATGGCTCCTCTGGTTGCGCCAACTTTAATAATTAAACCCTCTTCTTCCAGTTTTTTTAAATCAAATCTAATCATTCTGGGAGAAACTATTAAAAATCTTCTTCTTATTGAATCCATGCTCATAAAATTATGGTCTCTTATTAAATCCAATATTTCTTTTCTTCTTGGTAAAAGAGAAAGCTCTTTATCGTTTATTTTCTGCCCGCTAAGCTTATCCAAAACTTTCTCGGCAGATTTTAATAATACATCAAGACTAAATTCAATAAAAGCGGTTGAATCATTTTTGTCTAAATAAGCATAATATTCGTCTTTTTTTAAATTTATTTCCTCTTCTATAGACAACAGCCAATTAAAATTGTATTTTTCCTTTGCTAGAAGAGCTTGATAGAGAAGTCTTCCTACCCGTCCGTTTCCATCTAAAAAAGGATGAATTTTTTCAAAACTAACATGCGTAAGTGCAGCCTTTATTAGAACATTTTCCTTACTGCCATTATTTATATAGTTAACTAAATCATCCAGGAAATTATTCATCTGAGAGGGCGGATGAGGCATATAAACCGCAAAACCTGCTTGATTAAAAATTGCGCTTGGCTCTGTTCTTACTTTTCCGCTGCTTTCCGAAAGACCATTTAATACAATTTTGTGTAGATCTAGAATAAATTTTTTATCTATTTCTTTGTAAGAATTAGTTCTTAAAAAACCAAAGGCAGACAGAATGTTTTCCACCTCTATTCTTTCTTTTAGATTACTACCTAACTTACCTAAGCTGTTTAAGTCCCTCTCGGACAAAGAATTACCTTCTATTTTTGCTGAATATAAAGAACTTTTTAAGAGGGATTGCCTTTGAATTACAGTAGCTAATTCTTCCGGAATAGGCGTGTTTTCGATAAGTGCCTTTTTTGCTTCAATCTGCGAAATAAGAGAAACCATTTCCTGAGAAAGTGTATATTTTAGAGGAATTTTCATCATAGCTTTCAGCTACCAGATAGTACCAGTTATTACCAGATACTACCGAATTATTTATAACGTTCATAAAGTGCTTTAAAGGCTTTCGACCTTTTTACTTTATTAACTTTCAACTTCATGACATTATAACTTCTTTGATTTTAGTATATATGTATAGTAAAACATAAAAATTTTAAATTATTTAAAGAGATGAATTCTTTTGTTTTTGAAAAGAGAGATATATCTTATATAAAAAAGATGTCGCAAGTATATAAAAGAATGGCATTAGAGGTAAAAAATAATTTGTGGAAGAAAAGCCGGTAGACAAGGTTAACGTGTATACCCCTAGCCAAAGAATCATAATTTTCTCGGTTTCATTTAAGGTAATTTTCCTAATTAAACCAAATAAGGTATACACTCCTGTTAGAATAACTGAAATCGGCCATAAAATTGTCCATTGGGGATCACTTGAGATTCTCCAGTCACCCCACCAGGTATGCCATCTGTTAAACAAAAGAAGGTCCCAGAATGAAAAGGGCAAAATGAATTTTGATTTATGGTAAGTAAGAATATATTTTTGTATTCCAAAAATCTGTATCACGGAATATCCATCCATCATTGTTTTCGTATAAGAAAGAATTAATATAACTAAAGCTAGGGGAAGTGTTAAAATAAAATAAATGAGCTTTTTGTCAATTCCTCTTCTTTCGTAAATTAAATATAAAACCATACAAAACAACATAACGCCTCCGGTTACAAAAAATCTCGTGCCAATAACTATTCCCAAAGATATAGAAGTAAGAATCAACCACCGCATATATTTTTTTTCTTTTACTGCTCTGATAAAAAAGTAAAAAGCAAAGATAATAAAAGGTAACTGTAATGGCTCCACTAAGGGTGCGTATACTAATTTATTTGTAAATAGAGATTCGCTGATAAATATCCCAAGAGGAATTAGAGCAATACAAGAATTTTTAATCGCTGAATTGGAAAGAAGGTAAATGCCTAAAATTATCATCGCTAAAATTGGAATCATTAGTGTACGGGGGTTATCGAAAAAATATATCGATGCAGCAATCATATAATTCCCAAGTGGAGGATGATCATGGGTGATTAGAATTGGATTTAAGCCTCTTAAAAAGGCTCCTCCGGCAAACGACCGAAATGCTTCATCCGGAATTATTAACGGGTTTTTTTTCTGAACAAATTGCGAGGAGTAATACATTTTTTCATACTGAACATACTGTTTTTCGTATCCCGGAGATAGCAAACTAATTCTATTCTCTATAACTACTTGAACTGGTCTAATAAGAATTAGCAGAAAGAGGATAACAAAAATTAGTTTTTGAATTTTTTTCCCTTTTATAAATTTTATAACTTTATTAACTTTCAACTTCGTTTGTGCCATTGCCATGCGGTTTTAACAATTGTTTCCAGGCTTGAATGTTTAGGAGAAAAGCCTAATTCATTTTTAATTTTGGTAGAATCTGCAATTAATGTATCCGCATCTCCCGGTCTTCTAGAAGATTTAACTATCTTAAGATCAGATTCTGTTATCTTTTTTACCATACTTACGATTTGCTTATTTGAATAACCTTTTCCGGTTCCTACGTTATACACATAATGACCAGGATCTTTTATTAACTTCTCCAGAGCTAAAACATGTGCTTCAACAAGATCAAGTACATGAATGTAATCTCTGACACAAGTTCCGTCTTCTGTTTCGTAATCCGATCCAAATAATTTAAAAGGCTTTTTTTCGATTACCGCTTCCATAATTTTAGGAATAATATGCGTCTCCGGCACGTGCTGCTCGCCCAAAGAACCATTTCTGGCTGCTCCTGCTGCGTTAAAATAACGAAGTACGGCAGAATTAAGTTTTTTGGTTTTTCCGTACCAATGCAGAAGTTTTTCTACCATTAACTTACTTTCCCCATAAGGGTTCTCCGGATTCTTGGGGTGATATTCGGGAATGGGAATCTGTACAGGATTACCATAAACTCCTGCTGTCGAAGAAAATATAATATTATTATTACCAAGTCTTACCATTTCTTCTATTAAATTAAGGGAACTTACCGTATTGTTTTTAAAATACATATATGGTTCTTCCATGGATTCCTCCATTGAAATAAAACCTGCAAAGTGAATAACTGCATCGAACTTCTTTGATAAGACTTCAGAGACGAACTGTCTATTCTGTAAATTTCCTTTTATAAATTCTGCTCTTTTGTCTATTGCGCTTATATGTCCTCTTTCTAGACTATCGACAACTATAACGTTATCTCCTTTTTCCAGAAGACGCTTTACCATAAAGCTTCCAATATAGCCTGCTCCACCCGTTACTAAAATTTTCATAATCAACTCAGATACTAGATACTTAACACTAGATACTTAATATATGATACAGGAAATCGTAGTGCTGAGAAAAGAGAGAAAACAAAACCCTGCCATAAGTCCATAAATCCTTTATGCCTAAAATAAGCAAGCAAAAACCAATAGATGGGTTTTATTAAAAGATAATCAAAAAAAGCAAAGGTTTTCTGAAAAATATTTTTAGTCTTAAGCTCTTCTTTAATTTGTCTTGCGAAAAAATTGTTATAAACATTCCATTTTTTAAAATAGTGAGAAAAATCTTTGTATGGGTAATGAAGCAATGCTTCTTTTAAATATCCTACTTTCCCTTCTACTTCAGCTTGCTCATGTACGTCTTTCTGAGGAAGTTTTCCTTTGCCTTTTCTATAAAATCTTAAAGTATAATCGGGATATTGCCCGCCCTTCATTAAAAATCTTCCTAAAAACCAATTTTTTCTCGGCATCCAAAATCCATCGTAGCCTGCTGATGGCTGATGGCTGATGGCTGATGGCTTTTTGTCTATAATTTCTCTTATTTCATTCTTGAGTTCGAGGGAAACATGTTCGTCTCCGTCTAATTGTAAAATCCAATCCTTTGTTGCCATATCTATTGCCATTTGTTTATTGATGTGAAAATTAAATTTATTTGTAGTAATTTTTATTTTCGCACCATATTTTCTGGCAATTTCAACGGTTTTATCACTAGAGCTACCATCTACAATAATTATCTCATCTGCAATGTCCTTAACCGAATCAAGGCAAGATGCTAAGTTTTTTTCCTCGTTATACGTTGCTAAAACAACCGAAAGCGTTTTTTTCATAAAAATATGATACCTTTAAAATCTCTTTTTTACAAACTTAAAAAGATAAAATCCTAAAATATTAAAAATGGCAACTATAGAAATTGCATCCGCAAAAGCTCTTAACTTTGTTTCTTTATATTGAACTTTAATTTTATAATCTCCCGAATCTAAGGAAAATAACATAATTCCCCGATATGCCATATTTTGATATTGAATTTGCAGCGACTTATCGTTTGCTCTTATCTCCCAACCGGGAAAATACAAAGTATTTTCGGAAAACAATGTTCTATTCTTTACACTTACCAAATATTCATGGTAAGTTGAAGTACGCTTAATTTCTTTTTTGCTAGCATTGCCATCAATAACCTCTAAGTGTGCTTTAGGACGCTTCTCCATAAATCTTATGGACCAAATCGGAGCACTTTCTCCGGTATCCGTTGTGCCGTTATATACTCCTGTGTAAAAAGTTTCAGGTTTTTGTAAATATGCTTTTGGATAAAAGTAATCTTTACTTAAAAAAAGAATCAATAAGCAGAAAGCAATAAACAAATATTTACTAAATTTTTTGGGCACTGTCGAAAAAATCACCGCGCCCAAAACTGCTGTTGCAAAAGTTGTAGCCGCTAAAAACCTCCAGGGAAATTGAAAATTTTGTAGAATCGGTACTCTTGACCAAATAAAATTAGATTCCGGCAGCATTAACAATATTGCCGTTAATATGTAGATAAATAATGCCAGCGTAAAAATCCATAACTTATTCCTTTTCCTAAAAAAATAAATCGCTGCAAATGGCGAAGCAATAAAGCCTAGCCAGTGTGTCAATCCCAGTTGAACCATAAACTTACCGGATATTCCATAATTCCATTTCCCGTAAATAAGATTGTTTAGATTAACAAACTTATCCAAATATCCCCCTGCAGTAACTATATTCCTTAGGGTATACTTCCCTTCAACGAGTGCAGGAAACCAAAAAAAGGCGGAGAGAATAAAACCAAGTAAAATTAAAAACGTAAAACCTAAAAAATAAAACTTAAGATTTTTTGAACGTGAAGAAAGATAAATACCATAGAAAATAATAAAAGGCAAAAACATTAGGCTGATTGCGTTATGCGAAAGAATTAAAAGAGCAAGGGCAATTCCTCCCGGAATTATAAAAGATATTTTTTTTGTTTTATACAATTTATAAATAAAGTACAAAACAAGTGGCAACCAAATAAACACGAAGTTTTCACCGATTGCCCCTCTCACATTTAAGTCTATGAACCGATATGGCGCATACATATAAAGAACTGCTCCAACTAAGGAAGCTTCTACAGCTAGGAAAGAGGAAAGCCATAGATACATAAAAACTCCAGACAGTACCATCCCCAATCCAAAGACTATTTTTATGCTATCAACAAACGAAAAACCAAAGAAGTGGAAGAAAGAAGCAAAGTAAGAAGGGGCAGGATATAAAAATTCCAGAATTGGATGTCCGTACCCCCAATTAAGGTTAGCACCCCATCTAGGAATTATATTACCTTCCGACAGATTTTGATAAAAATTAGCTATTCTAGCAACATGGTCTTGCCCATCATGCGTGTGTGGCAAACCGGAATGAAACAACGAAATTAGAGGAAGCAATAGGAGTATAAAGATAAAAAATATAACTAGATATTTTTTCATATTAGTTTGCGATTCTTTTCTGAACAATAAAACCGCTCGGCAAGGTTTTTGACTCAATGATTGTTCCTGTTTTTATTACGGTCTCAAGCCAACCCTTATATGTCCAAGGCTTTCCCCCATCCGGTTCTATTAATAAATAAAATGTTCCCTTTTTTTCTTGATAAGGAAGATAATTATATTTTCTCTCACCTTGCCACCAAAGTAAATAATCATAAGGGTAAGTGTAAATTGGAGGAGAAAAAGTAAAAAGACCAAATGGAACTTTTTTAGCATCTTTATAGACATAATCAATTGCATCAATTTTTCCTTTTAGTTTTGCTGTTCCCCCATAATCTGAATAATCATATATCGACACCCTGATTGCACTTTCTATCGCAAATATTGTTAAAATTCCTATTAATATATAAGAAAGAATGCTTAGCTTAATATATTTTTGGTGATAAAAAGAGTATGTTACGTAAGTTAAAAGTAAAATATATGTAAACGATAAATCTATTAGATAATAATTCCAAACACTATTTTTAAGAAAATAAAAAATAAAAAAGTTTACAGGAATAAGAAAAATTAAAAAACTAAAAAAATATTTTATGTTGATATTTTTCTCCTTAACTAATAAATAAGTCGAAATGGAAATAAGTAGAATAAAAAATATTATTGATAAATTAAAATCAATTGCGGGAAATGTTTCTTTAAAATTATAAATAAATGATTTTAAATGGTCTAAAATAAAAGAGTTGTTTGATAAACCTGAAGAACCACCTTTTCCTGCCACATAAGAAGCTAATCCCTTTATTTCCATAAGCCCGTGCCTTAATTCAAAAAGTATCATTGGTAAATAACCAACAACAAATCCCAAAAAAAGAAATAAATAATACTTGAATCGTTTTCTAAAAATAAAAATCGAATATAAAACCAAAGAAATCGATAGTGGTACTGCAATTGCTAATTCAAAATTATAAGTAAAAGCAGCAAAAAATGCTGCTAAAAATATATTTCTATATTTTTTTGAAACATTAAGTAAATACACAAAGTACAATGAAAGCAATATAAAAAGAGAGGATAGATTTGGGCTCCACAGGAATCTTGCTTGAGCTATAAAAACCGGGGAAATACTTATAAACAAAGCAGTAACTAGCCCTCCAGACTTTCCAAATAGTTTTTTACCAAAATAGTATCCTAAAAAAATCGTCAACGTACTAAATAAAAACATTAGAGAAGTCATACCTCTAGGATTTCCGGAAAAAATAACAAAGGGGATCGTGAGTATATAGTAATACATTGGTCCATGAAATATCCCGGATATCCCGGCTTGACCTGCCCCGACCTCCGTTCCTATTAAAATAAATTTGTGGTTTACGATAATATTTTTTGCAGCAAACATTTCTCTCCCCTGATCAAAACCGAATATTGGATTTTGGTTAAGCACCTCAACACTTCTGGGAACAAACGAAAGAAAAATTATTAATAAAATTAGAAGAGCCTCAAGTAGTTTTTTACTTTTCCCATGTTCAAGCATTTTTATAATCATAGCAAACATTTTTTTATTACTTAACTGCTCTTGTCTGAACAACAATTCCGCCCTTTAATTTTTCCTGTTTTATTATTATTCCGTCATTTACTCTTGCTTCCAACCACCATTTTGGTCTATCTAAATAACCCGGGTCAGGTTCAATAATAAAGAATGCTATATTAACCTTTTGTGTCGGAGAATAGCCATACTTATTAGGTCCATACCATTTAAATAGATACTGGTATGTGTAATCGAATACCGGTGGTGTATAAACATTGTATTTAAAAGGCTTTCCATTTGCCTCTCTATAGGCATAATCTATTACTTCCAGCTGGTTTCTATATACGGACGCATCTCCTTCCCATAAGGGTTTGTAAATATTTTGAATTATTGATTGAGAATAGATACTTACTATAAAAACAATAGCCAGGATCATTATTCCAAAGAATTTACTTTTCAATTTTTCCACGACCAAGAATACACTTATTGAAAAAAGGAAAATGTATATCACTGGTAATCCAACAAAATAATGAGGCCATAATGCATGGCTAAAAATGAGCGTACCAACAAAAAAGACCAAAAGAATAATTAAAGATGTTAAAATAAATTCTCTTAATATTTGAGACGCCTTTTTATAGAAAAAGGAAATTACAATTACGGTAAAAATAACCGTTAGTATTGCCGGAAAATTATCCCCCTGCAAAAAAGATTTTGCAAATACGTCTAAATGTGTTAACAATCTATTTTCTAAAAAATGATACAAATCACGCTTGTCTTCTAATGTTTTTGTTGATAAAAAGGTTATAAATGATCTTGACATTAAAAATTCGTGACGAAGGTCAAATAGTATTCTCGGAAATAAAATTAATAATCCGCCAAGAATTGTAGAAGTAATTTTTTTAATGGAAAAATTTCTTTTAAGGATAATGTTTAATGAAAAAGTTACACCAAGAGAAAAGAAAATCCCCCATAATATTTCTACATCAATGTTTAAAGCAAGAATAATACCTAAACAAAAAAAATGGGTCAATTTTGCCTTATCTTTTAAAACATAAATTTTTCCCAAAACCAAGAATGTCAAAAGGACAAGTAGAGGGGCAACGTTTGGATTCCAAATCTGAGAAGATAAAGAAATCATCGTTGGCGAAATACTTACAAGTAAAGCCATCGATATCCCTAAAAAACTATTGCCTATTTTTTTGCCGGCATAGTATGCAAGGTAAATGCACAATATTCCTACTAACGACATTATAAACGCTATACCTTGAGGATCGCCTTGAAAAAAAACAAAAAAAGGAACTAATGCATAGTACCACCAAGGTCCGTAGAATACTCCCGGAATACCTGTGGTTGGTCCTATAAGTGTAATTTTGTGATTATAAGCGATATTCCAGAGGGCAAGCATGTCACGACCCACATCAAAGGTAAAAGCAAATGAATTACTAAAAACTCCTTGAAGTCTTAAAAATGCACCAATAAGAATAATTAAGATTAAGAGGGGAATAGGACTTAAGAGATAAGACTTAAGAAAGTTTCTGTTTTCTGTTTTCTGTTTTCTGTTTTCTGTTTTCATGTACCAACTATCCTAATCGCAGGGGTGCCGTCTAAATTATAAATAGTTTTTATGGTATTTACCTCATTTGGTATTTCATCCGGATTTCCAATATACAAAACATTTTTTCTTAACGGGTCCTTAGACCAATCAATTGGTCTAAAAGTGTATTTTCCAAAAGAATGATGTGCAGCAAAGCCACCGGAACTATTAACGCCTACTTTTTGATATTCACTTGGTGAATATTTTAAATAAAACAAGAAAAACATATATGATTTATCCATTGGTTGTTTATCCGAAACTACTATTTCTCGATATCTATCCTGATAAGATTTTATTTCTTCAACTGCCTGTTGATAACCATACTGCCAATCTTGTGAATTATAATAATTTTGCTGAACAAAATACTGGTCCAAATAATATCCGAAATTTAAAATAGCAAATAGAAAATAGCAAATAATAAATAGTTTCCAAACCCTAATACCTAATACTTTATACTTAATTTTTGATACTGACACTGCTGCTGCTACAAAACCAAGCGCCGTGAGGATCTGAAAGGTTGGCAAGAAATTTAAAGTACGAACTGCATGAGGAACTCCCGTTGTAATAGATGCAGGCACCGGAGCGAGTAAAAACCAAGCAAAAATTAATAATTTTGTTTTTCTGCTAAATTCACCGAACAATAGAAAATATATACCCAATAAAATAAATGGTAATTCAAAAAGATATAAAAGTCCCATGTTGGGAGCATGATGCCTACTAATATCCCCTCTAATAAATAACCAATTAAGATCGAAATGCGATATGTAACCCGATACAATCGTTTGAGCATATACAATTCTTCTGTTATCCAATAGGGACCCAATTTTGTCGTTATTTGCTTTATCCCGCTCTAATTTCCGTATATTAGTTTCCAATAGTTCCGTTTGGCTGGAAAAAATACTTGTTCCTTTTACTCTTAAAAGTGCAGATTTATCTGTTAAAATATTTATTACCATTGGCGAAATAACGACAGATCCAATAATAAGAGCCAAAACTAAATATTTCTTGGAAAGAGCAAATAATTCCTTCCAAAAGATCAAAATTAAAGCTAAAACCAAAAGCGGAGTAAATACTTTATCGCTTTGATATGTGTAAATAGAAAATGCCGCAAAAACTGCAGCAAAAGACAACATCCAAGGTTTTTTTAAACCTTTAATAAAAAATAATGCAGTTAAAATATTAAAAGAATCTCCAACATTTGATTCGAACCCAACTCTGGAAAATTGAATTGACCAAGGAGAAATTGCCATTAGTCCTGCAGAAAGCAGCGCTAAGGTTTCCAATTTCCAATTTCCAATTTCTAATGAATTTTTAAGTTTTAAGTTTGAAAAAAGTTCTTTAGCTAAGAAGTAAGTTGCAATTACGGATATTATTCCAAAGATTGCTGAGGGTAATCTTACTGCAAAGGTATTTAAACCAAATATTAGTATTGACGGAATAGTCAGATACGCGTAAAGTGCGGGTTTGTAATCATCAAAAGATCGTAGAACAACCGGTATAAACTTCCCGAATTCATCTCTACCAGTCTGCATAATAGAATACGCATTGTAACCCAAGGCAACTTCATCCCAATCGGGAGAAGGAGGAATATTTCCTAGCTGCCAAAGCCGCAAGACAGCCGCAAGGATCACTATCCCAATTAATATTATCCAAATATATTTCTTCATGTTTTAAGCTTTACGTTTTAAATTTTAAGTTTAAATTGTGTACGCAACCAAGACTTCTTTCCCGTTTAGCAAAAAAAATCTTTTTATGACTTTTGCACCACCCGGAACCGAATTGGAACTATTTATATATAAGATTTTTTTATTATTATTTGTTTGATAATTAAAATCTTGCGGAAAAAGATATTTGCCATATACTAGAACATCTACAAAACCAAAAATATCTCTTTTAGTTACTGTTGTTTTTCTAAAATAATCAGGGCTCGTTTTATTATAAAAAAGATAATATATATACGGTCTTCCTAGAACAGTTGAGATTTGAATATAATCATATTTATTTTCCACCGATTTTACATAATTAATCGACTCTTTATATCCATACTGCCACTCACCTGAGAATTCTCTTGAATAATGCACAAAATAGCTATGCGCAAAATAGGTAAAATTTCCGAAAAGTAAAACGTAAAATATAAAAGGTAAAAGGATGCTTAGTTTCGCCGTTACTATGTAACAAACCCTCCCGGGAAATAAGTTATAAGTTTTAAGTTTTAAGTTTTGAGCTTTTGCCCAATCCAAAAAAGCTACGAAGCCATAGGCTGTTAGAATTTGAAAAGTCGGAAGAGTTGTTTCTATTCTTAATGCATGAGGCGTTTCCCGAGCGGTAGCAGCAGGGATTATTCCAATTAATAACCATAAAGGAATTATCCACCACTGCGCTGACGCTTGTCTTTTCCTAATAAGAAAAAATATTCCTCCGGTAAAAAAGACAATATCCCAAATATACATTTGCCCAACATCCCGAATGGAAAACTTAGGATTTCCATCCCCTTTTATAAATAAAAAGCTCGGACTTAAATTATCAAAATAATGATTTAGATATTCCCGTGCGTATACGAATCTTCTGTTATGGATTACTTTGGACCATAAAGCATTGTTATCGTTTGAGATTTCCTGATTTGCAATTTTAAGAATAGTAATATCAGAAAAAATATTTACCTCTTTAAATCTTGAAGCAGCTTGAGGAGATAACAAAAATCCAACAATCGGCAATACAATAATTAATCCCAAAAAAAATGCGAGAATTGACTGTTTTTTAATTTTAAGTAATTGTTTTCTAAAAGTAACAATTAACATAAGCGTTAAAAGCGGAGAAACAATTCGTGAAGTATTAAATGTATAAAAAGAAAAAGCAAAGGACGCTGCCGAGAACAGTAAGCACCATTTACGATCCTGAACCCCGGCTAAAAATGCCCAGACACCAAAAACAATAAAAAAAGTTGCAACATTTGCCTCAAATGCCCCGCGGGACAGCATAATATGCCATGGAGAAATAGCCAAAAATAGAGCCGACAGTAATGCTATCGCATTAGATTTAGAATTTAAGACTAAAGATTTATAATTTTCGCGGAAAAGTCTTTTTGCGAGGAAAAACGTCATTAAAACAGTTAGTACTCCAAGTAATGCAGAAGGAAATCTAACCGCAAACTCATTTAACCCTAAAAACTTTACAGGCAAAATATCTAAGTATGCGTACATTGGAGGTTTAAAATCTCCAAAAGATTCCAGGTATTTATATGGAAGAAACGTTCCAAATTCATCTTTCCCATTAATTCCTAAAGAATAAGCATTGTATCCCCATGCGACCTCATCCCACGTTAAAGAAGGGGGGTTTATTCCAAGCTGAAAGAATCTTAAAAAAATTGCAATTATAACTACTGCTACGAGCAACAAGTGTATTTTTTTCATTATTGTATTACCCTTCTATTGTATTCTACTAAATCTCTTAGTCTTACTGCTTTAAAAATAACATTGCCTAATTTATCTTTTACCTCAAACTCCGATTTTATATCTTTTGGAAAATCAACAGGATTTGAAATTAAAAGATTGTTATCTGGGTCTTTCGCAGAGAACAAGGTCTTGGAAAAACTCGGCACAAAATATATATTCTCAATTCTATCTATCGAAATCCATCCATCTTGGTCGGTAGAATAATCCACATCTTTTTTTTGCTGATATTTAGCCGGATCATATTTTGTATAAAAAAGGTAATAAATATATTGCTTGGAATCATTCAAATTGCTGGAAAGATAAATCCTGTCATAGTTAAATTTATTCGAATAGATATTTCTAATTAAATCTTTATATCCGTATTGTGAATAAATCGAATAATCGTTTTTAAAATTAGTTAAATAGGAAACAAAGAAGGTAAAAACAGAGAAAGTTATAATACTTACCGAAACAAAATAAATCAGGATCGAAAGATATCTACTTTTAATTTTATTTAATAAGGTTACAGAATAACTCATTCCGATACCGTTTATTAATGCAAGAAAGGGAATCATCGTTGACGCCCTAGTGTAGTTTCCATCTCCCGTTAATGAATCAGCCAAAGGAGATAGAAGCAAAAAACCAATCGCTAATAAAGCGCACCTCGGTTCTTTATTAATTTTCAATAAAAAGTAAAAACCAATTAATAAAAATATAGCGTTAAAAATGTAATCTAATCCTCTTTTTTCAAGTATGGGAAATTGCGTTGTAGTTCCACTTACATACAAAAAATTAGACGAGAAATGAGAAAAATAGTTTTTTATGAGTGTGCTTGAGTATAGAACTACTTTATTCTCAAACACTTTGCACATAGTGGAAGGGAAGATCTTGATACATTGTCCTCTTTGCATATTTAAAGTATTTATGAACCCTATACTATTTATATTTGTTCTAAGACCAACTTGAGAAAACCTCACCGATCCGGAATTTTTTTTAATAAAAATGGGCGTTATCAGCAGTAGGAATATTAGAAGAGGAATAAGAACCTTTTTAAGTTTAATTTTATTCTTATAAGAATTATCAATAATAATTACAATAAATACTATTGGTGCAAATAAAATAAATGCCGAGTAGGTGTAAATAGTTAAAGCTAAAAAAAACGTAGAAATAATAAGATTTCTAATTCTTTTTGTTTCCCTATTCTTAAGTCCGAATATTAAAGCCCCAAGAAATAATGTGATAGCAATATTTGCTTCCATTGCAACCCTACTTAATCCAATTGCCCAAGGAAATATTGCAAGGCTTAATGCAGAAAAAACTCCTACTTTTTCATTAAATATTTTTTTTCCTAGTAAATAAATTAAGAATACAGACGAAATGCCTGCTATTGCCGAAATAAATCTAATCGAAAATTCATTTAATCCAAATAATAAAACAGGAATTATAGAAAGATAGTGGTAAACCAGTGGAGGATAATCGCCAAATCCCCGCAAATTTATCAAAGGAAGAAAACTAATCCATTGATCTTTCCCTGTAGCTAGCAATGAATAAACATCGTATCCTTTATTTGCTTCGTCATTTAAAAATCCTGAAGGGATATTTCCCAATTGATAAAACCTTAAAAACGCTGCAAGTAATAAAGTTAATAAAAGCCAAAAATAATAATTTTTTTTTAATTTTCGTAAATATTCCATACTGTTACCGGATTATTAAACTCTTTTATCATAGCTGAAGGAGTTGCATCATACTCACAGCTTACTAGGGCAATATATATTATGTTTTTCGGAATTTTCTTAAGACATTCCTTATAAAAAATAAAATTAGAAAATTTAATTGGATATTTATTCATATTTTTCTGAACTAGCTGTGGATCAAGTTTATTATAGAAAGCGTAATGTAAAAATGTATTCTGACCTGCTCCTGAAACTATAACTTTTTTTCCTTCTTTTTGATAATCTCCTATTTTATAAACTAAATCCTTTGTTGATTTGGAAAAATATTTTGCGTTTGTTCTTGACCAATCATAATAATATTGAGAAAGATAACCCGTTACCCCGTAAAGGTAAAATAATGCAATAATCGTGAAAACTAAATATCTATAATTTTGTTTTTTAAATAAAATTAATAAATAGTAAATACCCGCACCAACAAATGTATAAAGCCAAAATAACATAAAGCCAGACCTTGATGTCCAAGTCGGAGTGTTTACTCCTAAGGCAGATGGCAAGGGAGAAATTAAAAGCAAAATTAAAATTAAATAAAATTCTTTTCTTTTTTTTATAAATAGATATAAAAATCCAAGAATTAACAAAGGCAATTCAAAAATATACATCTCTCCCCTTCCCCAAATTGAATAAATTCCGCTTGCTTCTTGATCTAAAAATAAATACTGTGGAGAAAAAGCCGTTAAGTAATTAGTGGTAAAAGATCTTCCCCAATATGTAAACTTATTATGATAAAGGGATTTAATTATTTGTGGTTCGTTAGAGGCTCTTCTTTCCAATTCAACAGTTAATGCTGTTTTTTCCTTATCCTGAAAGAAGAATGGATTTCCTCCAGGGGAGGAATAGCTCGATGCTCCTTGTGTGACACTTAAATATGCAAATAAACCGAATGCCAAAACCGTAGTAATAACAATAACAGTAATATCTCTCCTTGATAAATCTTTAAATTTATACCAAACAAGAACTAATATAAGCGGGATAAATATAATTTTTGTTGCAGCATAAGTATAAAAAGCCAAGAAAAACAAAAACATAGATGTCAATAGAAGTTTTAGGTTTTTTTTGCAATAAAGAAAAGTTAAAATACCGGCTAGATACAAAGTAACAGCTATGTTAATTTCTATAACAAATCTCGTAAGCTGCAAACTCCAAACCGATACTGACAGAGCAAATGAAGATATGAGTGCTAGTTTATCGCTATTTATAATTCTTTTAATAATAAAATAAATAAGTATTACGGATAATATCCCTGACATAGCAAACGGTAACCTGACAATAAACGGATTTAAAGGTAAAAATAAAAAGATTAGACTCATAATATAAATTGGAACCTGGCCGTATGTATTTGCTCCGTCCATATGAAATACTGACGGAAAATTATTACCGAAAGCGTCTTTTCCTGTAGAGGAAATTGAATATCCGGAATAAACTAAACGAATCTCATCGTCCGTCAAGCTTACCGGCACATTACCCAAATTATATAAACGCAAAAAGGATGCAAGAACTATAATCATTAGAAGAAGAATAAATTCCTTTTTAAATTTTAAAATTTTTTTCATTTAGCTGCAGCTAACCACATATTCATGTAAATTTCAAAAAAACCTTTTTTAATTTTCTCTTTTTTAAATCCCGACTCTACAAGAATATTTCTTATTGCCTTACTATCGTAATTATGTTTATGTTCTTCCATTTCTTCTTTACTTATTAATCCTACTCTTGCCATAAAATGTAATACTCTATCCGACCAGGGAGCGGGAGTAGTTATAATTAAAATGCCTTCTTTCTTTAAAACCCTTTTAATTTCAGATAAAATAAATTTCAGTTTATTCTCGTCTATGTGTTCAAAAACGGCAAGCATTGTTATTACGTCAAAATTATTATCTGCGAAAGGTAATTTTTGTTCTGTTACATCAAGTTTTTTAAGAATAACTTTTCCATTTTTGATTTTTGACATATCCAATACCGGATCTACTCCATACTTTTCTTTGAAGTCCACGGTCATTAAAAAATAGGGATAACTGCCACAACCAATATCCAAGATCCTACCCTTTCTATGAAAATCTTTTATTAAACTATTTGCCTTGGCTGATCTTTTTTTTGCAAGAAAACCTTCAAGCAAACCCTCTCCTCTTGTATATTTACACATAATGTTAATTGAATAAATTTAATCTGTAAGTCTGTATTTTATTAGCGACCACAAAGCCTTAGCACCGTCCCGGAAAGTATTAATTTTCTTCCCTTCGTCATATCCTCTTGGATTTGCTGTAATCGATACTTCTTTTATTTTGTATCCTTGTTTTAAAAGTTTTGAAGTTACTTCGGGCTCAAATTCAAATCCTTTTGCATTAAGTTTAATTGAAGAAATAGCTTTTTTGGGAAATAATTTATAACAAGTCTCCATATCCGTAAGCCACTGTCCGTAAAGAACACTTGTTACAAGGCTTAAAAATCTATTTCCGAAATAATGAATTATAAACAAATGCTTCGCTTCTTCTTTTTTAAGATGAGGAGCCCTATCTAATCTTGTTCCATATACAACTTTTGCTTTATTTTCTAAAATGGGTTTTAACAAATCTTTAATTTGGTTTGGGTCGTATTCCAGATCAGCATCCTGAATCAAAATGTAATCTCCTTTTGCATTTTTAATTCCTGTCTTTACTGCTGCTCCTTTACCCTGATTTTTTTTATGAAAAATAACTCTAGCTCCTTTTATTTTTTTTAATTTTTCTCGTGTCGTATCCGTTGAACCATCATCTACTATGATAATTTCATGGGCAACAGAAATATTAGCTTTTTTTACTTTTTCTAAAATTTGAAGTATTGTTTTTTCTTCGTTATAAACGGGGATTATTATAGATAATTTCATTTGATACTTTCCGTAACGTCTTTATCGCTTCTAATAAAGAACTTTCTGTTTTTAGAACTAGATTGTACAATTTTTGGGAAGATTATTAAAGCTTTAAAAAGACCTAGGAAAAATGCTTTGTCATAATTAATCAAAGCCTTAACAGTGTGATATGGCAGAAATAAAATATTTAAGATAATTTTTGTAAAGTCTCCATTTTCCCATACAAACATAAACTGATTTCTGTAAGCAATTTTTTTTACGTCAAATGAGCTAAATTTGCTTTTAATAGTACCTGTTTCGTGTTCGTGCCTTACTACACTCTCTTTCTCAAAAAAAACTTTATACCCGGATTTTAATGCTCTGTATGAGAGATCTATGTCTTCCCAGTAAAATGGATTATAAAGTTCGTTAAGCCCACCAAGTCTTTCCCAAATCTTTCTATTAAAAGCTCCACTTCCACCACTTACCCAAAGAGTATCAGACTTGTCTAAATCGCCCGCAGAATGAACTAAAAAGCCTCTTTTCCATTTTCCTACTCCTCTGCCCCTTAAGGTAATGCTCCCGTTTTCAACGCTTTCATCCATGCATCCTACTGCAAAAACTTTTTCGTCTGTAAAATGGCTAAGAAGCGGTTTGATAAAGCCTTTTTTAGGAATTACATCCGTATTTAAAAGAATTAAAATTTCTCCATCAGCATTTTTTACTCCATTATTAATTGTAGAAGAAAATCCATAATTTTTTTCATTATAAAAAGATTTTATTTTTATTTCGCTATTTACGCTATTTGTTATAAAATCTTCAATTACCTTTTTTGAACTATCCTCGGAGCAATCATCAACTAAAATTATTTCTACCTTTTTTTTGCTTTCCTTAACATAATCCTCAAGAACTTCAATTACCTTAGGTATGTTTTTTCTAAGAATATTTTCCCCGTTAAAATTCGGAATTACTACGCTTATATCCATTTTTTAAAATAGTTGATTGTAAAACACTATTATGTGCTCACCTCTTGGCACAACGAATCCTCTAAAAATAAAGTCAGTCCTTAAAATTTTTGTTTCCACTCCATCAATCTTAGCATGCCAAGAAGGATAAAAACTTTCCGTAAGTACCATAAAACCATCGTTTTGATTATTTGTTTTAATTACAATTCTGTTGTCCGCATATTCCAGAACCACCGGCAATGCTTCTCCTGTATCCCAAATCAAGCCAACATCTTTCCCCTTAAAATCTTCTACAACAGCTGTTGTACTTAGTTCATTTTTTGCTTGTAAATTAAAAACTGTACTAATAGAATCCTCTTTGTTTTTAGCAGAATATGTTTTTGAAACAAAAAATGCTTTTGGGAAAACATTTAGATTTTCGTATAACTTTACCTCTCCTTCTCTCGTGACTTCTTTAAGTTTAGGATCCTTAAGTTTTTCCAGACTCAAAATATATTTTACTCCCAAAAGATCTACAAACTGAGATGCATAATTTTGTGGCGTAATTATTCTATTAAAGCCAAACGGAACACTAATATCCGGATTATCTCTGCCAATTGATGCTGCAAATTCTCCGTACCTAAGTAAATATAAAGGATCATATCCGTCTATTGTCTGTAATTTATAAACTGCAGAAAAATTTGGAGGAAGAATTCTGGAATCCGTTGCCATTATTCTAAATTGCCCTTTTTGCGCAATTAAAAAAGATAAAATTTTTGTTTTTGGAAAAAGGTATTCTTGTTTTACAAAAGGCGTAAACTTCCAGCCAAACCTAAACAAATCTACAATTAAAATTAGAATTAAAATATAAGGAAGTGTAGTTTGTATTTTTTTTCTTTTTGTAAGAGATTTTGCAAGAATAATAGCGACAGCGGAAACAACAAATATTAATGTGGGATAAATAAGATTTTGTTTTGATACCATTAAATTAGCAGACAAACTCTGGTCTTTAATTAAAATTAAAACAAAAACCCAAATGCCAATAAAAATAAACCCTACAAGTCCAAGAGGATATAATATTTTTTTCTTATTTTTTAGGAAATAATCAAAACCAAGCGCACCCAAAACACTTAAAACAAAATCTATAATAAAAATCATTCTTGTCGGCTGAGAGGAGGATAAAAAAGGAATATTCAATTTAAAAGGAATTTCTGCAAAAATTGTAGGAAAGACCAAAAGAAGGGAAACAAAAAAAACTGTGCCAAAAAAAAGGGTTTTTCTGTCACGTCTAAAAAATAATGCATAAACTGCCATTACTATGGTAATTACTCCTGTAAAACCTATAAATTCTCCATAATTCCAAACTCCCCAATAATTTAACGTCGCAGGATTTCCAAAAAAATCAGGAATAATAAATTGAACGATATTCTGCCAAGGGATAAACCAACCCGACTTAAACCAATCTACTTGGTCTATTTCCCTTGCGGAAAGTAAAATAAACCGAATTGCAGGAAACCATTGAATAAAAGTAAGAACAAGAAACAGAAAACAAGAGCCAACGACCAAAAGAAGTGATTTCATCATTCTGCCATATTGAAAAAAACGTAAAACAAAATAAACTAAAGAAAAAATGAATAGATAGAAGAATATTTGCAAATGACCGGCAAAAAAAGAGGACGAAAAAGAGAACATAAAAATAATTGCCCACAACACTCTTTGTTTGTTGTTTTTTGTTTCCTGAACATTGATTATGATCTTATCGATAGAAATAAGAATTAGTGGCAACCACAAAGCAGTATGAACAATGTTCCCCCATTCAAGCCAAGCTATGGAAAATCCGGAAAATGCAAAAGCAATTGATCCAAAAAAAGATGCGCTCTTATCTAATTTTAAATTCTGAAGATATAAATACATAAAAACTAAAGCAAGTAAGGGTTGAAGTAATATAAATATTCCCCAAGCAAAATTAAAATCAAAAATAAAGAATAATAAGTTTAAAGGATAAAAAGCAGAAGATTGGAAATTTGCAATTAAAGGAGTTCCCGAAAATAAATACTGATTCCATAACGGCAACTGACCGCCCTTTAATTGATCTATTGCCAATTTTTTCCAAGGATATTGTTGCCTAACAGGATCTGTTATTAAAGAATTTTTAAATGGAACGCCTCTTGGATAACTATTCGTGTAAAAATCTCTATATGGATGATACATCCCGACAATAGTATCTGCCGGAATAGGCAATTTATTTTGCAAAACAAACGGCCAAAAAAAAATCAAAGTAATTATTACGAACAGGGAAGTCGGAAAAAGTTTATTCTTCATCTATTATTTTTGTTAATTCCTTACAAAAACGATACCCCGTAAAAAGTTGCGATCTTTCCATAGCGTTCTTTGACATTAAACTAAGTAAATCTTCATCATTAATTAATTTTAAAGTTTTTGCTATTAACTCCTCCCTCGTATTCCAAAAAAATCCGGATTTTTCATCTACGATCTCCATTTGTCCGCCTGCTTTAATTACTACCGGAACTGCCCCTGCAGACATTGCTTCTACCGTAGTTATACCAAAATGCTCAGCTCTCTCAGGATATTCTTCCAGATCTTCGCCAAAACCGGCAGCATGCCAATAAATTTTTGTCCGCTTGTTAAGATTTTCTAGAACACTCCATGTCGCATTTCTAACTATTTCTATCGGATATTCCTTAACATTGTTTTTAATTTTCAATATCTCGTCTTCATCTGCCTCTTTATGGCTTACTACAATAACAAGTTTCCAATTTTTTAATCCGTTTTTTATCAAGCTCTTAAATGCTTCTATTAATATTTCGTGCTTTTTAAAAGTTCCTCCTGTCTTTAATTTCTCAAACCTTCCTACGGTTAATATTAGATTTTCTTTTTTTAAATTATGTAAGCTACTGTAACTAACTACAGGCGGATAAAGAACAATGCTTTTTCGATGCAATTTCTTATCAATATACTTTTTTGTAAACAAAGAGTTACAAATTATTTTGTTTATTCTTCTTATCTTAAATTTTGATAATAAGTTTTTATAATCAACCCATTCTACGGGGAACTGAAAATGAACAATTAATTTGTTTAAAACTAAAGGAATACTCCCATCACTAAGATAAATGATTAAATCAAACTCTTTAGATGCTTTTAGACGTTTAGAAAAACTAAACTTGTCGGAAAAAATATTCCCTGAGGTGTCAACACCGGAAAGATTTATTTCAAATCTTTTTTCCGCTTCCTTGAGAGGATTGTCGGAATCCCAAAAGACAGAAACTTCATTATTTTTGGAAAGACAAGAGGCAATAGTTAACATATATCTCTCGCCTCCTCCCAAAGTATCCAGGTAAGGGTCAAAAATCCCTATTCTCACGTTCTTATTCTATCAATTTTTAGTATACTTGCAAACCGCTTATACAAATAATATAATATTTTAAATGAATGACTTATTCCCACTTACAGGCTTTCCTCCTGCAGTTTTCTTTGTAATGTTTTTATGGTCACTGCTTTGGAAGGGGCTTGCTTTATGGAATTCTGCCAAAAACGGACAGAAAAATTGGTTCCTAGTGATACTAATAGTCAATACCGTAGGAATTTTGGAAATTATTTATCTCTTTGCCTTTGCTACAAAGAAAATGAAGCTAAAAGACTTAACGTTTTGGAACAAAAAGAGCAAGTAATCCTCCAAATCCTATAATCGCTAGGAGTAATCCAATCTTAAGGCTTAACGGATCATAAGAAAATTCAATTACGTGACTACCGGCATTTACCGAAACTGCTCTAAAAGCATAATTTGCTCTGTATATTGGAATTTCTTTTCCGTCTTGATAGGCTTTCCATCCGTCATAGTAGCTGTCCGACAAAAAAAGAAGTGAGTCATTTTTTACTTCGGTTTTAATAATTATCTCATTCGGGGAATATTTTGTGATTTCTAATTTAGCTGGATTATTCTTAGACTTTACAACTCCGGGGTCTTTTTCCAGAATAATTTTCTCTCTCATATTAAATCCCTGGCTAAATAAGGTTTTAATAATTTTATTTTGATCCGGAATTACTTCGTAATTATTTACTAAAAAAGCTCTGGGAAAAGCTTCATTGTTTTTATACACTTCAAAAGCTTGGTCTTTGTAAATTAGAACAAACTGTTTGGGATATTCCCAAAATGGAAATGTCCATGAATTTCTTCCATCGGAAAATTTATAAATAAGATATTTTACTCCAAGTAAATTAATTGCTTTGGAAGTATTTATGCCATTTCTGGAGAAAGAAATAATTGAACGATCAAAATCTTCAACTTTTTTATTATTAAAACTGGCGACAAAATCTCCATATCTTTTTATATAAGTTGCGTCATACCCCTCAATAGAGGGTAAACCATAATAGACTGCTACTTCGGCACCATAATTACCGATAATTCTTTCATAACCGGAAATCTTTTTAAATTCTTTAGATACGGGAACATCTATAAAAGCTAGATTTTTAGAGTCAAATGTTTGCCACTTTGATGCAAAACGTAATAAATCAAAAGCAATAAGAATTACTATAAAAAAATAAATCGTTTGCTTTACATTTCTATTAAACTTAAACTTTTTTTCGATAAATAAAAACGAGATTGATAAAATAAAAAAAGAAAATAATGTTGTGGGTAAGATAAGATTTCGCTTTGCGATAATAATTTTATCTAGTGGTAATATCAATTTAAATAAAACAATAAACCACAGAATAATAAAAATAATAATAAATCCACCTAGCCATAAAATAATTTTTTTAAATTTTTTCTTTTCTACATCTTCTACAAAAAATTCGAATCCAAAACCGGATAATACAGCAAATGAAAAGCTAAATAACACTATTATTCTGCTTGCAGCACTAGTCGACAAAACAGGAATACGGGAAGCAATTAATAAATCTAAAATCGGTGTTTGAAAAGCCAATAATATTGCTAAGATTCCAATAAATAAGAAAAAAAATGTTCGAGTATCTTTTTTACTTGTAAATGCGTAAAATGCAAGGGTTAGCGGAATTAATCCTATATATGCATTCCATTCCGCATAATGCCCAAACCAATCATTTCTCGTAACAGGATTTCCTAAAAAGTCCGGGGAAATAAGTGTAGATAAATATCCCCATGGAATTACTTCCCCTTTCTGAAATATAGAACTCCTTAGAGTTTGAGAATATAACTCTATGGAAGGAAGTATTTGCACCAATGAAATTAACAAACCAAAAAAAGTATAAAGTAATACCGTTAGGACACTTCTCTTATTCTTGGTAGAAAAATATTTATAAACAATATAAGCAATTAGAGTGGAAAAAACATATAAGCTGATTTGGAAATGCCCCGAAAAGAAAGATAGGGGAATAGAAATAGAAAGAATAAATAAAAATTTTCTATTATTGGTTTTAAAAAACATTTCTACTGCATAAAGCATAAGAGGTAAAAATAATACCGCGTAACCTAAGGTTCCATATGCCATCCATGTCGTAATAAATCCACAAAACATAAAAGCGATAGAAGAAATTAATGCACCTATTTTATTAACGCTTAAAGTTTTCATTAATAAATACATAAAAATTCCAGCCAATAACGGTTGCAATAAAATTGCAATACTCCATGCGTCTACAAATGGCAGAAGAAAAAACAATAAATTAAAAGGAGAAAATACTGCAGATTGATAATTAGCTAAATGAGGAGTCCCGGAAAAGCTGTATGGATTCCAAAGCGAAATTTGCCCGGCTTTAAAAGTTTGTATAGTAAAATGCTTCCAAGGATAAATTTGACCTATAACATCCGGCATTGCATTGTTTTTTACGGGTCCGGCAAATTGAGGGTATGCGCTCCAAGGAGAAAAAAAATTTACCTGATAACTCGATGCAAAAGGTATTTTATTGTTAATAAAATATGGACTTGAGAAAATAAACCAAATACAAAAAATTAAAATTATCGGCCAATATTTTTTAAATACTTCTTCGCTAAAGTTACAAAATGAATTCATTTTAAGTTTTAAGTTTAGAATTATTTTTCTGCTGCAACTCCCATAGCCTTGCATATGTTACAAATGCGCTAAATGCCTGGTACATGCTTTCTATAATTCCTACTGTTCCAATTTTATAGCCGCGCTGCTTTACCAATGAATCCAAAAAAGCACTTATCATTACTCTTGGAAATCTCCACCAAACCATTTTCGGATGTCCTGAATTAAATCGTAATTCTGCTTCTGTTTTCGACCATTCTATTGTTTTTTCAAGCATAGAATATAAATCCTTATGAGTAAAGTGCAATAAAAATCCATTTAAAGTACCTGCTTCTCCGACAACAATTGGGCTTTCATGTAACTTTCCCTCCCAACCTTTTAGTTTCCCTTTTCTAAAAACCCTTAACATTTTTTCAATTTTGGGCCACTCATGATTTCCAAGATAAAAATTCTTTCTATTCACCAAATAATTATCTTGAATAAGGTTTATGTCCATTTTTTTTAGATGTGAAAATTCTTTACTCAAATTATTGTCAACCCTTTCATCAACATCAATATAAAAAATAATATCTCCTAAAGCATTTTTTAAACCTTGCTTGCGAAGCTCCGAAAAATCTTTTGAAGTTACTTCGTAAACTCTTGCGCCCATTTTTTTTGCTATTTCTGCAGTTCTATCGATAGATCCATTATCTATAACTATAATTTCGTCGGAAAAAGAAACAGAATCCAAGCAATCTGCAATTAAATTCTCCCCGTTTTTTACAATTAAAATTGTAGAAATTTTATTCATTTATAGCTTCCTTTCCCGAATCTTCCTATATAAAAATCTATAATTCCCTTTTTTTGCCAATCCCTACCGCTTCTTAAAAGTCTAATACTTTCCTTAATTAATGCAATTTTTGATCTTAAAGGAGCGTATCTCATCCCAAATAATAATCTATTTCTAGTAATATAATAATCCTGTAAGACACTTCCCGATCCTCCTGTAGACGCAGCATTTACATGAACTAAAATTGCAGACGGCACATAATAGATATCAAAACCTGCTTTTTCTACTCTCCGGGTAAAGTCTGCATCTTCGTAGTAAAGAAAATATTTTTCGTTAAACATTCCTACTTTTTCAAAAACTTCTTTTTTAATAAGCATACAACAACCGCTAGCAAATTCAGTTTTTTCGATAGAATCGTATTGACCCTTGTCTACTTCGTCTACTCCTCTATGAACGCTTGCAATGTTTGCCCAATCCATATATCCGCCTGCATACCAGAACACTTTACCGAGTTCTTGTTCTTTATATCTTGCTTTATGAAACTCATGACCTTTAGCAAAATAAATCTTAGGAGTTACAATCCCAATTTTCGGATTCTCTTTTAAAACTTTTAATAAATTTTCAATCATCTCCGCAAATATTAAAGTGTCGTTGTTTACTATTAGAACGTAATCCACATCTTGTCTAAGGGCCTTCTTTATTCCAATATTAAATCCTCCGGAAAAACCAAGATTTTTTTCCGACCTAATTAATATTATTTTTCCCTTAAAATCTTGGGGAAAAACTAATTTATTTTTTGATCCGTTATCAACAATTATGACCTCTAAGATGAAAGAGTTTTTTTTTATCTTTTTGATGGAGCTTAATAATGCCAACGTATCTTTTTCCGTATTAAAATTAACGGTAACTATTGCAACTTTATTCATTAAAATTTGTTAAAAATTTTTTTTAGGAGGGTCTTTTTACTCTTGCTTTTCATCCAAAAACTTAAATCTTTCTTCAAACTTTTAACTTCATCTTTAAATTTATACGTAAAATCAGCTTCTTCAATTTGCTTAAAGTTATTTTTTTCCCAGATAGAAGAAAATACTAAAAAGTGATAAAAACCCATTAACATTGACAGCATAAATCCATGAAACCCATCTTTGTATCCCTCTCTAGCAAAGAAACGGCTTAGAAATTCGTTAAAAGGAAATCTAATTGCATCTATCGGAGAAAACTGATACCCCTCTTTGATCTTCTTATTGGCTTCACTTTTGGCATAAACCGTTGTCCTTTGCACAAACTGTTCTATACTTTGATAGTTCTCGTGAATTATATGTTCTTTAAGCTGCACTGCCTCTCCTTGTAATTTAAGAGGGGCATGGACATATTTATCAGAAAATTTTCCTTTACCTTTTCTAAATAATCTTAGTTGAAGATCGGGATACCATCCTGTATGTTGTATCCACTTGCCAAAAATAATATTTTTTCTTGGAATCCAATAACCATCAACATCTACTGATGACTGACTACTAGTGGCTAATGGCTTATCTGGAATTTGTTCTATTTCTTCTCTTAATTCGGAGGAAACGCGTTCGTCTGCGTCTATACTTAATATCCATTCGTTCTTTGCCTTTTCAAATCCGACATTCTTTTGTAAATCTATAGAATAAAGGTCATTATTTTGCTTAAAAATTTTACTTGTATATCTTTCGGCAATTTTTACGGTTTCGTCTGTTGATGAATTATCCAGGAAAATAATTTCATCGGCAAATTTTACCGACTTAAGACAATCCTCAATTATTTTTTCTTCATTATATACAGAAATTACAACAGAAATTTTCATTATTTATTTAAATTCTCTCTAATAATTTTTAAGTTAGCAATCAACTCTTTTTTAGCAAATATAAATATTGATAAAAAGTATATCACAGCTCCTAGAATAACCATAAATAGAATCGTCCAAAGGTTTTTAATTACAATTGGATTAATTAAATACAGAAACAACCCCATAATAAGTGTCGCCAGTAGAGGATAACCAATAACAAAAATATTGAATTTTATATATCTTTTTACCAGATAAATAACTATTATTATGGAAAATGAAATTATTCCGGATGCAATTGCAACCCCATTAAAACCATATACCAAAATTGCAAATGGAGTTATTATCCATGTTGCCAGAGTCCAAAAAATCATAAGATAAAGTGTTATTTTTATTTTACCAATAGCGTTCAGGGCATTTGTAAGTGGTGTTGATATAGAAGAAAGCGCTGCATTTAAAGAAAAAAATGATAAAGCAAGTATCGCCGGTTCCCATTTAGAATACTTGGGAATAATATTTATAAAATATGGAGCAAGCATTACCAATCCCATCAGGCATGGAAAAATGAAGAAAGTAGCGGCAAAAATAGATTTTTCCAGCGCTTTGGATAAAACATCTTTTTCATGCTGAAGCCTTGAAAAAGAAGGAAAAGTAATTCTAATGATATTATCCATAATTAACCTTAAAGGTGTAAATGCCCACTTCTGTGCAAATCCAATGTAGCCAACTTGAGCAAGAGGTAAGACTTTTCCTAAATATATAACCAATAAATCATCTTTTGCCAAAGCAAGAAGACTATTTAATTGAAAAGGAACTCCAAAGGACAGTAATTTTGAAGCAATTTCTCTTGAAAATCCAAAACCTATTTTCCACGGTGCAACAATATACATTGCAATAAAACCCGATATCCCTCTTGCTAAAACTGCGATAGTAAAACTTGTAACTCCATACCCGTTAACCGCCAAAACAACTACTGTTACGCTAAAAAAAATGGTTTCAACAATTTGTGGAATTATCAATTTATGAAAATGAAGATTCCTTTCTAAGATAATCGAGGGAATTGTTTTTAGTGAGGATAAGAAAAAAGCAATCGCTAAAGCATCAAATAAATAAATTCCTGCTTTGTTTAAGTTATAAAATAATCCGATAAAATTTGAAAGAAGCAAAGCAATTATTACTATTGTTACCACCAATATCTGTTGAATTGTAAACGTTGTTCTTAGCTCCTGGTCCGTAATCTGTTCTTTTTTTTGAATAAGCGCAGCGGCAAGACCGATGTCGGAAAAGTATCCTAAAAATGCAATTGCTGCCGAAACAACAAAATACACTCCAAAAACTGTTGGAGAAAGAAAAACCGTTAAAAGAAAATTTGTTACAAAAGTTATTAACTGAATTACAAATGTTCTCGATACAAGTGCAAAAACTCCATTAATAGACCTTTTTGTTACTGCCGCAATATTAAGCTCTTCCATAATTAATATCTTTCCAGAGAATAAAACTTTCTCTTATTGCTCTTACTACAACCCTTATGTTTCCTCCACTTTGATCTCCAAATTTTCTTGAGTAGTGGGAAACCTTAACCTGACCTATTTTAAGCTTTGCTTTTTTTGCTCTTGCTAATATTTCCGAAGTAATCATGGCACCTTCCGATTTAAAAGGCATTATTTTTTTCAGCGACTCTTTTTTAAACATTTTAAATCCACAATCGATATCTCTAAAATAAAATCCAAAGAAAAATAGATCCCATATCTTTAATAATGCCATCAACAAATGCCTAAAGGGATGATCCCTTCTTTTCTCTCTGTAACCTATTACGATATCCGCATCTTCGATCTTATCTATAAACTTTAAAACCTCTGTAAAATTAAATTGATTATCTCCATCGGTAAAAACAATGTATTTATATTTTGCATTTTCAAACCCTTCCCTTAATGCCGCACCGTAGCCTCTATTGGGAATATGCGCTACTACACGAATATTTTTATGTATCTTTGCAAGTTTGTAAGCCTTTTTCAAAGTGTTATCCGAAGAACCATCATCAACAATTATTATTTCCCATTCATAAGCAACTTTTTCCGCTATGGGAATTGCATTTTTTACCACAACTTCTATATTTTTTTCTTCATTCCAAAAGGGGAAGAATATTGATAGCTCTGGAAGTTTTTTCAGATTATTCCTTTCTTTTTGCTTATAATTATACCAATTGTAAGTATTAGTATTCCAGCTATAGAGATTATGTTCGACGTCCTCTCGATCGGTGTTTCGGTAAATGAAAAAACTCTTTTATTTTTCAGAGCTTCTTCCATGGTTTTGGGCTTTAAAAAATTTTTAGGCAAGTATTCATCGGATATCTTAGAAATCTTCCACTTAAGAGCAGTTTCGCTAATGTAATCTCTTGAAGTAACTAATATTATTTTTTGAGGTGTAAAAAATTTAAGATTTAAGAAAAGTAAAAATATTAACAAAGCTAATGAAGCAATTATTTGGACTAGTAATTGATTTTTTTTAAATATCTTATGAATCCCCCAAATTAAAAATCCCGCTAATATTGAAGCAAAAAACGTTGCTAAATTTAGAAATCTCCATGGATATTGAAGATATGACATTTGAGAAATAAATTCCCACACCGGACGAGAAATTTCCAATGTTAAAAAGGTTGAGATAAAAAAAGATAAAAGAGTAAATAATGTAAGTAATATTTTTCTACCCTTAACCTTCTTAAAGAATAGCCAAATCAACATTAATGTTGAAAGTATAATAACAATTATCTGAGGTTTTCCTAAAATAAACGACATTCCGTCTATACAGCCAGGGATAGACCCACCATATCCCCAAGGACTATTCCAAAGTTGTTCTAAACATACAAAATTTTTTCTAAAATCGGATCCTCCAATAAATTGAGAAGCAACGTTAGTGTTTTTCATTTCAATTAGAGCCGGTAACCAATAAAAGACAGATGCAATTATTCCAAATACCGGAACAAGAAAATATAGATAAATTTTCTTTTTATTATTAAACGAAAACAAAGACAGAGCAATTATATGACCAAAAATTACCGGAGTTATCATCATTGCCGTAAGATTATGAGATAAGATAATAGACACATAAGAAAAAGTGCCTAAAATTGCAAATCCTATGCTTGCTTTTTTATAAATTTTGTCTAGAGAGTAAAATACAAGCGGTATAAATGCATATGCCCAAAATTCCGAAACTGCGCCTCTAACAAAAATATTTACTGCGTGATACGGCGCATACATATAAAAAAGTGCTGAAACCACACCACCGATTTTTCCCCAAATATCTTTGGCAAAAAGATACATAAATATTCCGGATAGCAGTACTCCCGTAACCATCATTATTTTTGTTGCAATTAATACGTCAAAACCTATTAGTATAAATATTGCCCCAAAATAATACGCAAGTGGCGCGTAAAAATTAAAGATTGGATATCCGGCACCATACCCAAGATCAAAAACCCATCTAACGGGAAACATTCCACGCTGAAGTGATTTTACCATTTCAAAAACCCTTGCCGGCTGAGTATCGTCGTGCATCGGAAAAAACCCGGATTGAAAGAAAGGTACAATTACAAATATGGACAATAAAATAACGAGCAGCAGAGGAGATATTCTTTTAATAAGTGCCATATTCGTATTATACAAATAAGAAGATCAAATTAAAAGAAAAGGGGAATTATTATTTTTTAAACGAATCCTACCACATGTGGAGCCATTTTCTTTGTTTTTTTGTGGTTAAGCGCAGTCCCAAAGTTCCCCTAATCAATGAGTGACCAATATATCTATATATCTACAATAACTTCATGAATGTTGGGCATGTCTTCCGGCGTAACCGTAACGATGCTTGTAATCAACATTTTTCCTAATAGAGCAGTCTAATCTTCCTGTCTAACAGTTTTTTTTCCGACAAAATGGTAAGACCTATTAGTCTCCAGAAAAAATCCACCACCAAGATCAGGTTTGATAATTTTTGAAAATTGATCTTTAATTTTTGTCAAATTTTCATCCGAGTGCGATAGAGCAAGATCGGCTAATATTAAATGGCTTTTACTTCCGTCCCCATGGTAACGCTTGAATCTAGGGCAATATTATGATCCGGTCCGCATGTATTAGCCCAATCATCTAGATCTTTTTGCAGTAATCCTAAAAAAGACTTTCTTCTAAAGGGATAAATTTCTTCTTCACTACCCGAAGTATGATTGGGAACATAACAGTATGGTCTCAAATTAACAAATTAAATATGCGGATTATTCTCTACAACCCTCTGAGCTATCCCAAGCGTTGTTAGCCCCCTAAACTTGCCTCTTTTTTATGATTTACGGTTACTCCCTCATTCATATTTACGGGCAAAAAGTCAGATTATACTATTAAAATAATAGTAAATTAAAAGGCAGTTTTTAACTTATCCTTATTGGAATGTAAATTATTAATTTTTAAAATTGGAGGAACAAGTAAGAGAATTAAAAAAATCAAGGAAATAAAATCGGCAAAAAGTCTTATTGGGGTCTCTGTAAATTTAACCGCAACCATATTTTCTCCCTTATCTACTTGGAATTTAATCAACCCTAACTGCTTATAATCTATTGGCGTACTTGAACCATTTACTCTTACTATAAAACCGGGATAATAAATTGTATTAATCAAGATCTGACTTTTCCGATCAGTTTTTACAGTAAATGATAAATTACCATTATTAACAAGATTTAAAATTTCTCCTTTTCCATCAATAATCTTAACTTTTTTACTTGCAATGGATATTGGGATATTTTTAAGCCATATTGGCATGTATTCATTTTTAACCGTAGTGGAATCCAGGTTTGTGGAGTAAAAAGTATCGGGATAATTCTGGAAATTTTTAGGATAAATATAATTTACCGAAGAAATAAAAATGATTAAAACATACACTAAGGAAACAAAAAACAATTTTTTTCCTTTTAAAAGATTAATCTGATAAGCAATTAATACAGCAACAGCCAAACAAACTATAGAAAGAAGTCTAAATGGGAATTGAATAAGATTTGTGAACGGAAAGATATCCCAAATTATTTTACTAAAAGGCTGCGTTAAAAGAGTAAAAATAATACTCAACACAAAAAAATAAACAAATAGTATGTTTTTTTTTCTAAAAAATAAAACTATACTTACCAACACTGCTAGCACCGAGACTAACCCAATAAGTCCGACATCTTTTTCTGTAATAAAATAGTTTGAATAATTAGAAACTGCAATCTTATCAAAAAAAGTATATTGCCTGTCGTAAAGAGCTGGAACCCAAAAGAATGCAGAAAGCCCAAACCCAAGAATAAATGAGTAGCACCATTTCTTGATACTTTGACGATGTAAAAGCACTATGTATATAAAAATTACTGGCAAGAGTAATAACGCCAAGCTATTATGAGCGGTAATTAAGAGAGCAATTCCTAAAGACGCAAAAACTAGATTGTTTCGTTCAATTTGCCAAAAAATAAACGGTAATATTGCAAGCGCTAAAACCTCTCCTATTGATCCTCTGACGTAAACATCATAAAGATGATATGGAAAAAAAGTGTATGCAATTGTTCCAATCATTGCAGAAATATTGGTGTATTTCTTTTTAAGCCACAAAAAACAAAAGATTGAAGAGCCAAGCATGCTTAGACCAAAAATAATTTTAATAGTATCTACAAAATTAAACTTTAATATATGAATAAAAACTCCTATATACATAAAAAGGGGATATAAAAAGTCTGCAACAGGATATCCGTAGGAGTTATTAAGTCTATACAAAAATCTAACAGGAAATTGTCCGGATCTTAATGCCTCGTAAAAAGCAGAAAACCTTATAACCATCCAATTGCCGTCATCTGTTACAAAAAACCCGGGGTGTAGTAAACCGGTAATCGTAGGAACTGTAAAAATAGTTATTAAGATTAGAAAAAATAAATTAGATTTTGTTTTCATATTTTTTAATCAAGTATAAAAATAATCCTAAAAAGAATAGTCCCGCTACTGCAATTCTTAATCCAAGATAAAACTTTTCCGGAAAATATTTAAATTTAATTTTATGCTCCCCTTTTGGAACAGCAACTGCTCTAAAGCTATAATTTGCGACCAATAATTTTGATCCTACCCCGTCTATTTTAACTCTCCATTCAGGATAATAATTATCTGAGATAAAAAGTAGGCTATTGCCGGTACTTTTTGTTTCCAATACTATTTCATTTGGTTTGTAAGATAACAATTTAACTGTATTTTTAGAAGAAATATCAATATCCAGATTTGGTTTTTCTTCTATAATTAGTAAGTCTCTTAGATTTACATTCTTATCATAAATTTTAGACAAAGCCGCTTCTTTATTTTTAACCACGATGAATTTATTAAGCATAAAGTATCTCGGTAAAACTTCTTTGCTCTCATAAATTTGCCAGGGGAATCTGTTCCAAACAAGTTTATAAATATCAGGAGAGAAGACCGCAACATCCGGTTTTATTGATTCAATCGCCTCATTTTTATGCAAAACATACTTAACACCTAATAAATTCAATACTCTCTGTCTGTAAAAATTATCTTTTAAATCACTATTCCCGTAACCCGGGGCTATGTTAGCATCGGGACGTGGAAGATTCCGCGGTAAATTACCTGTTTTTGAACTTATCAAAAGTTCTCCGTAAGATTTTATATGTAAAGGATCGTTTCCTTCCGGAGAATATGTACCGTCAACGCTTTGAAAGTTGGGCATTACATAAGCGGAACCATAACCCCAAAACCTATTAATTCCCGCATTGTCTTTCATAAATTCCGTAATTGGAGTCTTTGGATAAGTAAAAGAGGTTGGAGAGAAAGGTGTTATCTTGTTAAAAAAATAAAAGAGATCTAAAACTAAAACTAACGTTATTAATAAAACCGCTATTTTTTTAAATTTAAAACCTACATAAAAAATTGCAACTGAAACTCCGGTAAAAAAAATCGGCAATAATAAATTACGCTGGGTAATTTTTATATTTTCCAAATTTGCACCATATAGCGCAGGAAACAAAATTGTACTCAAAAAAATCAATGAATATGTTCCTATAAAAAAAATGGGTATTAGAGATTTTTGATTTTTATTTTTTAACCAATAGTCCATTCCTATCGCAGATAAAATAATTAAACAAAAAACAAAAATCATAAGTGATCTTGTTGCAACCGTTGTAGTAATTACTGGTAGTGGCAATAAATATAAATATTTAATACCGGGAAGGTTTGTTGTTAAAATTAAAACCGTAAAAGCAGAAATAAAAAAAAATAATTTTTGGGAATGTTTTGATTTAAAAATTGCAATTAGGGCAAAGAATAATATTATTATTCCTGGATACATTGTTCTTTCTATATATGTTCCGTTTATCCAATAATTTCTTGTTGCCGGATTTCCATAAAAGTCCGAAGCAAAAATCGTTACCCAATATTTAATCGGTAAAAGCATATTCTCTATCTGAAAAAGGGCATAAGCTTCTCTTGTTGAAACATTAAAAAGACTGTATGTCGGTAATAATTGATACGCTGTTAAAAGAATTGGAAAGATAAAAGACGTTAAAAAAAATAAGATTTTTTTAAGATTTATCAATCTTAAATCTTTAACACCTAGAAGATAAAAAAAATAAATTATCGAAATTAAAAAAATATAAAATGCAATTTGAATATATCCTGCTAAGATAGTGACAGATAAAATTAGGATAAACATTAGGTAGTTAAAAACACTTGGGTTTTTATAAATTATTTTAACAAAAAGTAATGCTAACGGAAGCCATAAAAGAGTATGTCCAATATTCCCATATTCAAGCCACACTACCATGGATGAACTAAATGCAAAAGCTACTCCTCCAATAAATGAAGCGGAATTTTCTAATTTTAAAGATTTTTTTAAGAAGAGATACATAAAAATACCTGCCAAAATATGTTGAAGAAGAATAATTATTGTCCAGGCAATATTAAAAGAGAGGAGAAAATAAAAAATATTTAACGGATAAAAAACTGCTGTCTGAAAATTTGCAATTTGCGGATTTCCGGAGAAATTGTATGGATTCCAAAAAGGAATGCTTCCATTTTTTAATTGTTGTATAGAAAAATATCGCCAAGGATAAATCTCCGTAATTATATCCGATCCTTGAGCTTTGTTAGGATACGACCCGGGATTAAAACCTAAATAACTTTCTGATCTATAAGGATTTTCATTTATTAATAAATCTCCGGGAAATGGAATTTGCCCCTTAAAAATAGGGACAAAGAAAAGTAAAACAATTGAAATTATTAGCAGATATGGCCAAAATTTCCCCAGGATTTTTATCATTAACTTCTAGGAATTATTTTATACATTCGGTAAAAATAATTGCTATCCCCCGCTCTTTTTTCGTAAATTAACTTAATGGGAAATTCCGAAGAAATTATTTGATGCTGTGGCTGATAAAAAATAAAATAAGCCGGCATCTTTTTTGAATAAGATAAAGCCTCGTTTGGAAATTCATTAATTGGCCAGTAACCTTTTATCGTGATGTTTTTATTATCAACCAAATAAAGCTCTAGAGAAAGCGGCATTAGACCAAAAGTCCCTTCTGTTCCAACAAAAATTTTCCCCTTGCTCATTTCTTGTTTTAAAAAATTAACAGTATCGTTAACGCCCCATCCCGCCGACCAATTGTTTAGATACTGATTACTATCGCTTGTTGCAATCGGAGCAAGCTTTGGATTTGTTATTAATTCGTAACAGGATAATGCTGAGTACGAAATTATAACAAAAATAATTAATACACCTGACACATTATAATATTTATTATATTTAATAATTTTTTTTGAAAAAGTTAGCACCGTATCTAGTCCTTCTGCTGCAAGAGGAAGTAAAAAGAGGCTCATAAAATAAATAAATCTTGGAAATATTACTCTTCCAAACAAGGCAAGTGCTGTAAAAGGTAATATAAAATAAATAAGCAAAATAACTTTACTCTTAAAGAATTTTTTTACGAAAATTAAAGAAATTAAAATTAGAGCTGCATATGCTATCCCGAGATAAGAAATAAGCCAATCCGTTAATCCTCTTAAATTTCCTAAAAAGAAAGTGAACGGATGACTTATCCATTCGGAAAAAGGATAAACAAAGGTAGCGTTTTTAGTAGTCACCATGCTAAAAAGTGGAGATAATCGTAAAATCCCATAAAGTCCATAAGCAATTAAAATACTGAAGAAAAAAAGAATAACCCATTTAATAAGCCTTTTTTTAAAATTCTCTTTTCCAAAATCAAAAAGTAAAAGTGTAAATGGTAAAAGATAAATGCTAAAGAAGTTTGTAGATTTCGTTAATATACCGCCTCCAATTATAAAACCTAGTGTATATGCAATTTCCAATCTTGCTTTTCTAACGAGCAATACGGAGAAATAAAGTGCCCAGATAGAAAATGCCCCAACCATACTGTCCATCATTGCCATTCTGTCGTAAACCTGTGCAAAGGGAAAGAAAATATAAAGAATTGATGATAAAAATGATATTTTTTTACTTTTAAAAAGCTCCAGGGATAAAAACCAAAGACCGATAAGGGTAAAAAAACCTGTAAAAACAGAAACTAATCTTCCTGCAAATAACGGATCCTGAATAAATTTCATAAAAATCATCGCAAACCAAACAAATAGAGGCTGCTTTCCGTCTGTTAGGGAAATAAACCTCCAACTTGAATCGTGAAGAGCTATTTGAGCCCATCTTAAATAAATTGCCTCATCGGTAAAGATTGGCATTATAGTAAGGGCAACCAAACGGATACAGAAATATAGAACTGTAATTATAAGAAAAAGGAAGATATCGTTGCGGTTTTTCCGGAGAAAATCCATATAGCTAGATTATACATAAAAGTATGAAAATAGCCAATAATCCTATTTCCTAGTTTTCCAAAGAAGATTAGTTGCTGCAAGCGTAAGTAAAGATAACATCGGCACAGCTAAAGTAACATATAATTTTAAATTAATTACGATTCCATCCCAATTTCCAAAATAAATAAAAGGTAAATATCTTAATAAAAGACCAATTATTACACCGTTTACGAAAATAATAATTGTTTTATTAAGATTAAGTAAAGGAATAAATATAAAAATCCATAAAAAATACCACGGTTGAACTTCTATTTTTGTTAACACATAAATAAAGCCAAGTACACTAAATAGTAAACAAGATTTAATAAAAGTAGTAATCAAAAAATTTTTCTTAAAGTAGGTAAGAACCCGAAAAAAAACAAAAGGAATAATTAGAAATGCCGTTACTTGTTTTGTTAACGCAGATAATATCATTATTATAAAACCTAACGACCATTTATTTTTTATTGCTAAATAAATTGCAAGAATTGCAAAAAACATCATTGGCATATCGTTATGCGAAGAAACTAAAACCTCAAATAATACAAGTGGGTTAAGAGCAAAGAATGTAACATTAAACAAAGCTTTCTTTGGATTTATTAAATTCAATATTTTTTTAATATAAATAACTGTTCCTACAAAACTTGCAGATACTAAAATTTTAAAAAGAAAAAACGTTGGCAAAAAATAATTTAGTCCGGCAAATGATAAGGGAATCGTTATTCCAAGCCATACAGGTCCATAAGGATAAGTCCTATGTGTCCAATGCATAAATGAAAGCATCGGATCTTTTGGAAAATCAAGCGGTTTAAATAAATAAGGATTTAAATTATAATGAGTAAATATTTTTGCGTCAAAAATATAATTAAATAAATCGTAAGAAAAAGCATTATAAGAAAAAGTAAGAATAACCGAGGTGAGTAAAATAATTGTCCAAAGCCTTTTTCTATCTATTTTATTTTTACTAACCTCAAACAGAATTAAGGCGTAAAAAATAAAAAGAAATAAAAGAATTAAGACAAAAAAAAGGGCAGAAAGTGACCTATTAAAAAACCCAATATATTGAAACCCTTTTTCAAAATATTGATAGATGGAAGCTCTGGAAAGAGTTAAGCTAAGATCAACCTGCGTAAAGCTATAAAAAAAAAGTGCCATGACAGATACGAGATATCCGGCGGAAAAAAATTTGAATTTTGAATCTTGCTTGTCCGTCAAAGCCTTAGCGGAGGTGTAAATTTTGAAAATTGACATTTTATTTGTACTTGCCTCTTAAGCTATTAAGTTTGATCGTTAGCAACGATATTACCCCTTCTATGGAATCTTTTATTGGGCTAACACGTCTAGTTTCTACATATAACCAACTTACCGGAACTTCCTTAATTTTATAGTCCATTTTTTGAGCAATATACAAAAGTTCCACGTCAAATCCTGCTGTTACAGACGAACCGGAAATTTTTTTAAATCCTTTATGAAAATCTTGGATTCTTCCGAATAATTTTTCTGCCGGTTTTGCTTTAAATAATTTAAAACCGCATTGCGTGTCTCTTATTCCTCTTACTCCAACAATTAAACTTCTTAAAATTATCATCCCCCTTGCCATTACAAGCCTTGTCCAGGGGGCTCCTTCTCTGCTTGAGCTTCTACTGCCAATTATTATGTCATAATTATTTAAAAAGGGAACTAAATCATTAATTTCTTCAATCGGAGTTGCCTGATCCATATCGGTAAACAATCTATTTTCCCCTTTTGCAGCAAGCATACCTGCGGTAACCGCGCCTGCTTTACCTAAATGCTGGTTTTTTAATAATTTAAAATCTTCATTGTCTTTGACAAATTTTTCTACGAAGTCCAGACTGCCATCTGTTGAACCATCGTCAACAATGATTACTTCGAAAGAGTATTGTTGTTTTTTTAAGAAATGGTCAACCTTATCCAGAACTCCTTTTCTAAGATTTGCCATTTCGTTATAAGAAGGAATTATTACCGAAAGAAAAATGTCTTTGCTCACAATGAAATTATACAAGAAATAAAATATTAAGACAATTAAAGTTGTCTGGAAGCAGAATTTAAGGTAAAATAACGGTTAAGCCCCCGTCGTCTAGTGGCTTAGGACACTTGGTTCTCATCCAAGAGGTCACCGGTTCGAATCCGGTCGGGGGTACTAAATTAATCTGCTTTGTAGGGAGACGGGGCATGCAATACGGCATGCGTCGAAAGAGCTTGCGTCACGGACTTTTTAAGAATCTTTGTTAAAGCAATCTCCAAAGCTTCATCCATATGAGAAACAAAACTAAAAGTTAAATCTTTTTGAACTTCCTTTGGCACATCTTCTAAATCTTTTTTATTTTCTTTTGGCATAAGAACTCTTTTAATTCCTGCACGATGAGCCGCAATAACTTTTTCCTTAACTCCGCCAATTTCCAAAACTCTTCCCCTTAAAGTAATTTCTCCGGTCATGGCAACTTTTCTATTTACAGGAATTTTTGTAAGAGCAGAGACAATTGCTGTTGTAATGGCAACTCCTGCAGATGGACCATCTTTTGGAACCGCTCCTTCCGGAACATGTACATGAACGTCTATCTTTTGATAAAATTTATCGGATAATCCTAATTCTTTTGCTCTTGCCCTTATGTAGGACATTGCCGCCGTGCAGGACTCTTTCATAACATCACCAAGCTGTCCTGTTAGGATAAGACTCCCTTTTCCGGGCATTAAGGCAACTTCTATAAATAGGATATCTCCACCTGCTTCTGTCCAGGCAAGTCCTGTGGACATTCCAACTTCATCCTTTTTTTCAAGCATGGTAGAGTTAAAACTAATCGGACCAAGTAACTTCTGAATATTTTTGTCGCTAACCAGCAGCTTTTTCTTTTTTCCTTCTGCAACCATTTTGGCAACTTTTCTAAGAATTGCACTAATTTGCCTCTCCATACTCCTTACTCCTGCTTCCCTTGTATAATGTTGAGTAATAAAACGAATGGCAGAATCTGCAATCTCAACATATTTTTGACTTAATCCATGATTTTCCATTTGCTTCTTAATTAAATAGTTCTTTGCGATTCTAAATTTTTCCTCATGGGTATAACCCGAGAATCGGATTATTTCAAGTCTATCCCTTAATGCAGGAGGAATTGTATCTAAAACGTTTGCCGTAGTAATAAACATTACATCGGAAAGATCAAAAGGGACTTCTAAATAATGATCCGAGAACTGATTGTTTTGTTCCGGATCTAATGCTTCCAAAAGAGCAGCCGACGGATCTCCTCTAAAATCTGCACCAACTTTGTCTATCTCATCAAGCATAAAAACAGGATTACGGGTCCCCGCATCTTTAATGCCTTGAATAATTCTTCCTGGCATAGCTCCTACATAGGTTCTTCTATGTCCTCTTATTTCTGCTTCATCTCTTATTCCCCCCAAAGACATTTTTACAAACTTACGGTCCAATGCTCTTGCTATTGATTTTCCAAGAGAAGTTTTTCCGACTCCGGGAGGTCCCACAAAACATAAAATTGGTCCTTTTATTTTTCCGGCAAGCTTATGAACAGCCAAATATTCCACAATTCTTTCCTTAACTTTTTCTAAACCATAATGATCTTCGTTAAGGATTTTTTCCGCAGCTTTGATATTTACCTGACCTTTACTTTTCACGCTCCAAGGAAGACTTAATACCCAATCTAAATAATTCCTAATATAACCTGCTTCCGGATTAAATTGATTCATCTGGGAAAGTTTTTTGACTTCCTTTTTTATCTTTTCTTCGATATCTTCGGGCATTTTAACCTTTTTAACTCTTTCCATCAGTTCTTTAATCTCGGCATCTTCATCAGTTTCGCTAAGTTCTTTTTCTATAGTCTTTAACCTCTCCCTAAGCATTACTTCCCGGGCACCTTTTTCAAATCTTTCCTGCGTTTTTGAAGATATTTTTCGTTCAATTTCTAATACCTTAAGTTCTTTTGCAAGTAAATCATTAATCCTTTCCAGTCTTGTTCTTACATTTACTTCTTCCAAAAGAGCTTGCCTTTCTACAGGTTTTAAATCCAAAACCGAAGCAACTAAATCCGAAAGTTGAGACGGCGTATTTTCGGACATAATATTCATAAAAACCAAAAAATCAACAAATTTCCCAAGATTCATCGCTCTTCTGAACTCGCTAACTATGTGATTTGTTAAAGCTTTTACCTCGGCACTGTCTTCATCTTTATTCTTTAATTCCGTTATTTTACCTAAAAGGAAAGGCTGATCTTGTTCGTATGATTCTACCCTAACTCTTGATAGACCTTTAACTTGGGCGTTAATTTCTCCGTCTGTTTTAATCATTCTTTCAATTCTAGAGAGAGTTCCGACAGAATAAAGATCACCTGAAGTTGGTTCATTTAATCTGGCATTTTTCTGAAGGACAAAACAAACAATTCTTTCTTGAGCAAAAGCCGATTCCAGCGCGGATAAGCTTTTTGGTCTACCAAAGGTTAAAACAGAATCTGTGTTTGGGAAAATTATTCCATCTCTTATTGGGATTATTGGTATTAGTTTATTCATACTTAGCTATAATTATAATTAGCACTCTATCACACCCACTGCTAGTTGTCAAGCCCCCAAGAGAGCATTTTGAGCTCAGAGAATTAAGTTTAGCTTATTACTCCATTCCAGTCAACCTTTATAATTGAGGCTAAACATACCCCATAGCGTATTTTTTGATCTCAACTTAATGGTTGACAAATATATCCTCGGAGTTACAATTAAATAAGCTTATATAATTATGAAAAAAAAGTTTGCCGCTAAAACAAAAGAAGAGACACTTCTCTTAAGAGAACTCCATTCTTTCGAAACAAAACTTGCCGAAATGATCACAAAATTTGCGGGAAGTATGTCTTTTGTGTATTTTCATGCTATATGGTTTGTTTTTTGGATCTTAGCCGGACAAGGACATTTTTCCCCCCTTATTCCTAAGTTTGACCCTTTCCCTTATGGTCTTCTAACAATGATTGTTTCGCTGGAGGCAATTTTTCTTGCGACCTTTATTATGATAACTCAAAACAGAATGGCTCTGGAAGATGACTTGGAAGAACTTGAAGAAGAAAGAGAGCAACGCGAAGAAGAAAAAGAACAAGAAGAGTTAGAAGATGAAGTTGAAGATATCCAGCAGGATCTTGATGATATTAAAGCTGCTATTCTAACTATTTCGCAAAAAGTTGCGAGCGTGGAAAAACTTAGACCGGGAGGAACAAATGGCAATGGATCGGTAACGGCACCTATAGAACAGACCTAGTAATTACATTTCTTCTATAACTTCCTATATCCTTTTTTAGGATAATCAATATTGATTAAAATTATAAACTACTGTAATATTCATAGCTATGATTGAAACCTCTCTTCCGCAGGCTTCTCCATATCCCCGGAGCAAGCTTGCAGACCTGAACTATTTAAAGAAAGACACTGGTTTTATGACGATCATCTGCAGCCTGAAATTATTCAGGGAGGAATGGGTGTTGCAATTTCCGATTGGAAATTAGCACGCGCTGTTGCTATTGCAGGAGAAAAGCTTGGAGAGCAAGTTTTAGGAGTTGTTTCCGGCACTGCTCTGCCCATAGTGATGGTAAACAGACTTCAGAAAGGAGATTTGGACTCCCGCAAAGCACTTAGAGCATTGGATAAAAAATATAACATTATAATCGGACAGGACATTATTAAGGAATATTTTGTCTCCGAAGAAGAAAAGAATAAAGACAGAAAATATAAGATGGCTCCAAAACCGGAGGTCTTAGTAAATGGCACTCCCGAGCAAAAAGAAAAAATGACAAAACTTGCTATTGCTTCTGCATTTACGGAAGTTTGGCTTGCTAAACAAGGACATAGCGGACCGATTGGAATTAATGAACTGGAAAAAATTCAATTAATGCATCTACCAACTATGCTTGGGGGCAATGATGGCAGAAGTTGATTATGCATTGGTTGGTGCAGGAATGCCGGAACAATTTCCAAAACTATTTAATGATTTTATAAATAGACAAACTGCTACTTATAAGTTAGATGTCTATGACTTACCTAACGGATATGATTTAGAACTTAATTTAAAAGATTATGTACCTAAAGAAATTACGCTTAAAAAGCCAAGATTTATTCCTATAATTTCCTATGATGTTCTTGCCAAAAGATTTAAAGACTCAGAGGGGATTGATGGCTTTATCGTGGAAGGACCGGACGCGGGAGGACATAATTCAAAATCGAGAAATAAAAAAGTAGATGAAAAGAGAGAACCAGTCTATACAGATAAAGATTATGCAGATTTGAAAAAAATGTTAGAGTATGGAAAACCATTTTGGTTAGCCGGTAAATACGGTACCCCGGAAAAATTAAAAGAGGCGAAAGAAAACGGAGCAATAGGAGTACAAGTTGGCTCAGACTTTGCACTTTGTAACGAATCTGGGTTTGAAAAAGCTATGGCTAAACATGTAAGAGATTTTATTGTCGCAGAAGAAATAGAAGTTATGACAGACGCAGATCTTTCCCCTTCGGGTTTTCCGTTTAAAAAAGCGCTTATAGAGGGGACCCTATCACAGAAAGATATAATAGAAAAGACTAAAAGAATTTGTACTTTAGGGTATTTAGTTCATGCATATCTTAAAGAGAATGGGAGCATCGGATTTAGGTGTCCTGCGGAAAAACCGGAAACATTTATAAAAAAAGGTGGAGATCCGGAATATACGAAAGGCAAAATATGCTTATGCCGAGCACTTATCGCTGCATGCGGAAATGCGACCGATTCCGAGGAACCAATGGTGGTAACGTTAGGAAAAGATCTTCAGACAGTTAAAAAACTTATTCAAGAGCATGACGGCAATTATTCCGCAGAAGAAGTAATTGTTTTTTTGAGTTCCTCAAATAAATAATTTTCTATTTTGCAGAGAAATAATCATATACCACTTTTGAAATCTTGCTAATATTTTCTTCTGCTCCCGACGGATAATTGCTTTCGGACAAGATTGCAATAATATAATTCCCTTTGGGGGTATAAACTATCCCTGCGTCGTGGGTAAAACTTCCCAGCTCTCCTGTCTTATGAGCAATAACCAGATCTTCCGGCAGAAATTTGGGAATTTTATTATTTAGTGTTTGTTTTTTGAGAAAATCAATCATCTCTTTTGTTGATTCCGGACTAGCCAACTCTTGTTTGTACAACTTTTCAAAAAATAAAGATGCATCATAAGCTGTTATTAAGGGTGGAGAGCCAACGGAAGATTCATTTAGCCCTGATTCTGCTAAGAAACTCCTAACAGATGAAAGCCTCACCCTATCTGTCAGGATCAATGCATCATAATTATGAGATATTGTAATCATTCCAATTAGTGCCTGAATAACCGATACTTCAATTTCTCCTTCTGTCATTTCTGCCGATTCCGTAGCGATTTCAAATTCCTCGTTTAGTTTAGCTATATCTTTCTTTAGTATTTCGTCTCTACTTATTTTTCCGGTTTCTATCTGCCCAAAGACAGTTGCCATAATCCAATTCTTATATAGACTTGCTGCCTCAAATTTTTTATGTTCGTTAAGATAATATGATTCACCCGTATTAAGATTTTTTATTGCAACTGCATATGTTCCCTTTGATCCTTTTAGAGAATCTAATACGGCTTTTTCTAGCCCATTGTCTAAATTTAATTTTGTAATTTTTGAAACCGCACTAAGAACCTCTTTTTTAGTTTTAGAAATATTAAAATTTATTACTTGGACTGATACCAAAAATAAAATTATGGCAAATAAAATAAAGAAGAAAGATATTTTTTGCAGTCTATTTTTGCTCTTTTTTTTACGTTCTCTTCTGCTAATGTATTCTATTTTAGAAAATCCGGAATAGTCTTTAATTTCCACCCCATAAATATAACAAACTTTTTATCATAACAATAGAAGCAATTGAATTAATATTTTGCATTAAACCTGCAAACTAATTATAATCAAACTAAACAGATGGATTATTACAAAGAGTATAAAGATTGTTTAGAATACATAGATTCTTATTGGCACAAAACAATACATAAGCCTTCCCACAAAAAAATACCTTTCCCAAAAATTAAGATTCCACATAGTTACCTCGTACCTAACAAAAATAAGTTTAATTCTATCTTTTATTGGGACACCTTTTTTATGTTTAAAGGTCTAATTGGTACAAAACATGCCTGGATCATGAAGCAAATGGTAAATAATTTCATTTACTTGTTTAACAAGTATGGCATTATCCCAAATTCCAATTTTCATGGCCTTACCAATAGATCACATCCTCCGTTTTTAACATCAATGATTATGGATACCTTTAATTCTTTTAGTCAAAAGAAAAAAAGATGGTTAATTAAAGATTTTACTTACCAAATTAAATCTTTAGAAAGAAAAATCTGGTTAAAAAAAGCTATGAAGGTAGCCAGAAATGAATATAAACTTGTTTGGCTGGATCCGGACGGTTTTTATAATCATAGCGTTAAAGGATTCAAGCTTTCCCGTTATGGCGACGGTGATATCGGTTATTCGCACTCATCGGAATTAGAATCAGGCTGGGATTTTACTTCCAGATTCTATAACCGCTGCTGTGATTTCTTGCCAATTGATTTAAACATTTATTTATATAAATATGAGGTAGATTTTGCTGCCACTTCCCGCCTTTTTAAAGAATTTAAAAATGAAGAATTTTGGGTTAATAAGGCAATAATTCGCAAAACTGAAATTAATAAATATATGTGGAACGAAGAAGAAGGTTTTTTCTTTGACTACGACTATCAACAAAAAAAACAAAGCTCCTTTTTATCCCTCGCCGGTTTTACTCCTTTATGGACTGGTATTGCTACAAAAGAACAGGCGGGAAAAATGGTAGAAAAACTAAAAAAATTTCAAAGCCCCTATGGACTTTTTATTACAGCCAAGGAATCTCTTCCACAACCAATTGATGGGTCTAAAATTGATAAACCCTTTTAGCCCGCAATTAAAGAAATTATCGAACCAAAACAATGGGATTATCCCAACATTTGGAGTCCTTTAGAATATCTAACAGTAATCGGTTTACTAAGATATGGGTATTTAAATGAAGCAACTAAAATTATGAAAAATTCGATTGCTGCCCATGCAAGATTGTTTAGAAAATATGGAACTTTTTTTGAAAAGATTAACGGAGTTACCAGAGATAAAACCAATAATTACCATTATGAAAACCAACATGGATTTGGCTGGACCAACGCAGTATTTTACAGATATATAAAAATCCTTGACGAAATAAGCAATAACTCACAAGTTATTGAAGATGCTGTTCACAAAAACGAAGTAAGCATTTTAAGCTACATCAATGCTTATTAGGTTCTTTATTTTACGAAAATGTTCTTAATTGAAATTATTTTTATTGGAATTGGACTTGCAATGGATGCTTTTGCGGTTTCTATTGCAAACGGAATTAAGGTAAAAGAAATTAAAATAAAATATCCGCTTAGAATTGCTTTTTCATTTGGTATTTTCCAGGCTTTTATGCCTCTTATCGGATGGCTAATAGGAACAAATTTAAAAGTATTAATTTCTTCTGTTGACCATTGGGTTGCCTTCATTTTACTCGGGCTAATCGGAATTAAAATGATCTATGAATCTTTTAAGATTGAAGAAGACCAGCCACTGCTTTTAAGTAACAAAGTTTTATTTCTACAATCTATTGCAACAAGTATTGATGCTTTAATCGTAGGAACAAGCTTAGCATTTCTAAATTACCCAATAGTGATTTCCGTAATTTTAATTGGCTTAATTACTTTTTTGTTCTCTTTTTGCGGAGTTTATATTGGGAAAAAATTTGGGTCTTTTTTAGAAAGCAAAGCAGAGATTGTAGGAGGAGTAATATTAATTGCAATCGGCCTCAAGATTCTTTTTGACCACTTAAGATAGATCAAGCGCCTTTCTGTTTGCTGGCTTTGTTTGACTATGTGGGAACTTTTTATTTGCCTATTGGTTTTACTCCTATGGCATAAATACCATATTTTGGAATATTTTCTTTGTAATGAGTATATGAATTATATCTTTCTACTGACTCTTCTATTGTTCCTCCACTTGATGAAACATTTTCAACTCCCTCTTTCTCTAACATGGCCCTAGCATTAGGATAATGGTAAACGAATAAAACATCTACATTCATTTTTTCTCCATTAGCTTCGTTTATAAATAAAATAGTATCCCCAGTATTCATCTCATGATATTTTGTAGTATGCCTATAGACTCTTCCTTCTACCTTCTTTGTTCCATTCTTAATTGCCCTCCAAGGTCTTTCTGGGAGATGTAATAAATAATGCATAGAAGAATTATATCATTTTGAGGCTAAAATGCTGCCGGACATGGATTCCCCGCCTGCTAAGACCTGAGCTGCGGGACTACGATTCGGACGTAGATAAACGGATTCAGAGTCCGTTGTCCTACCATTAGACGATCCCGCAATATGTTCTTATTCTATGACAATTAGCACAAACTAAATCGCATTTTTTTATTTCATCCAAAATTTTCTCTTTAGAATAACTGTGAAAATTAATCATTCTATTAATGCTTGTTAATTTGGTTTTTTTATCTCTATGATCAAAGTCCATTGCATAATATGGATATTTTACCCCACAATCCATGCAAGGTTTTTGTTTAAGAGAAATAACGAAATTAATTAATTCTTTCCTTCTTTTAATATTTTTCTCTCTATAGAGTTGTCTGTTTCTTAAATAATATCTTTTATGGCATTCTCTTCTTTTTACTATATCCTTATATGGCATATCTTCACTTTACAGAGTATGACTCTCATTGTCAAATTCAGATCCCTCTTCACCCTGAGCTTCGGCACTATGACATTTTTGTTTTGCCTTGCACTGCGAACTACGTCCTTGCCCGGCAATGTAAGGCTAATTTTAGCAGATATAATTCATGAGCACAATTTAATTATCCAAGAAGATGATACAATTAATCCGAATCCTATATTCTAAGTAAAAAATATGAAAAACGATTGCACACGGTGCGGTATTTGTTGTCGCTTGTTTGTAATAAACCTAACCGAAGAAGAATATAAATCGGGTAAATATAAAACTCAGTTTGAAGAATTTGGGTTAATTGATAATTTTCGTAAAGCAAATTCTTGCGCAGCAAATACTCTAAAGCAAAAGGAAAATGGAAGTTGCGTTTATCTAAAAGATAATAAATGTACCATTTACAAAATAAGACCTCAGGCTTGCCGAGAATTTTTTTGCACTTCAAAAGAAAAAAGATTTAAGAAAATGATTAGACAGATTAAAAAGAAACAAGTATCATTTTATAATGAGTTTACGGAGTTGTAGTTGTTGTCGTACTTGAAGTCGTAGTAGATGCGGATGATTCTTTATTTAATACTCTTAAATCCTTTATAATCTTTTGTATATCCTTTTTTGCAAGCTGCAGATTCTTATGCCCCACTACTAATTTTGCCCTTGCGGACTGAAGCACGGTTTTATTCCCTGGGTATCCATCTGGAGTTAAGGGGATTACTAAATCTTTTGCGGCTTGAGCTTGAATTCTTGCGTCGGCAATCTTAGCTTTGAGATCCGTAAGGATAATATCTAATGAGGCAGTGTTTAGTCCTTTTACTTTTGCCTCTGCAATTCTTGTTTCCAGTTTTCCCAAAAGAGATTCCATTTTATCGGAAACATTATCTAAGGTATCTGCTGTTGCCAAAACATGGATCTTGGGCACAAAAAAGGCATAAATCCTAAACCCTTTTGTAATAGATTGAACGTCCGTTTTAAGGGTTAAATTATCAGTATCCGCTTCTATCTTTGCTTTTAAAGCGGTTAAATTTGTTACTTCTGTTTGAATTTGAGCTACCAATGTAGATTTTTGACTATTACCGAGTTTTTTAAACGAATTTATTTTTGTAATTAACCCATTTAAAGATCTAATCCTTCTGTCTAATTCTTTTTCCGCTCTTTTTTTTAAGGTTGTTGCAACTCTTTCCTGCGCTTGAGTAATCTTTGCTTCTCTTTGAGCCGTATTCTGTTCTAACTTTTCCCGTACAGCACCCAACCTACCGTTTGTGACTTCTGTTTGCGCATAAACAGGCATTACCAAAAATAATACTGTTAATAATGTACTAATTATAATTAATTTTTTCATTTTATTGTAAATTTACCTGTTGTTCGTTTAAGCTATTATCAATTTCGTTTAGGTCGTTATTAAGACTATCAACAGCCTGACCTACCGCCTGAGCATCTTTATCTATTTGGGCGTCGCTAGTATCCACAACGGCACTCGAAGGAATAGGAGAAGGACTAATTTTTTGATTTACAACAATTTCCGTCTTTTTATTTGACTTTCCGAAATATTGCTGCCCTAACATTACAAGCGGAACTAAAATTAGTAAAATAATCAACCCAATTATAAGAACTTTCTTTGAAGATTTCTTTTCTACAGACTCGACTACCGGAATACTTTCTGCTGGTTGAACAGGTTGGAAAGGCTGAATTTGTTCTTCCATTAGACCATCATACTAAAATTTTATTAATAATGTCAACAAAAAAAACGTAAGAAGAAAGTAAAAAATTAGACTTGAATTTTGGAAAAAAGATAACTGCCAACCCCTAGAAGAATTACCACTCCTGTCCCTAATAAGAAGATGTCCATAGGTAATCCAAAGTGACTTGTTCCGGTTAAAGTTGAGCGCAAACCGTCAACTCCATAAGAAAGTGGATCAATCGAAGTAACAATTACTAAAAACGTTGGCAGCCCTTTTAACGGAAATAATGCTCCTGACAAGAAAAAAAGCAGCATAATTAGAAAATTCATAATTAACTGAAATCCTTGCATGTCATCAAGAAGAGAAGCAATTGCAGTTCCCAATGCGGTAAAAAGAATCGCGGTAAGAATCATAACTATTAAGGCAAAAAATACTTGAACAACGCCTTGCGGTCTAAAACCAACCAGCATTGATATTAAAAGAACAATAATCCCCTGAGCGCTGGATACAGTAGCCCCACCAAGAGTTCTACCAATCATAATTTCTGCCCTGAAAACAGGGGCAACTAGGGTTTCTTTCAAAAATCCAAACTGCCTATCCCAAATAATTTCAATTCCGGAGAAGATCGAAGTAAATAAAATACTCATGGAAATTATTCCGGGTGCTAAAAATTGAATATAGTTACCCTGCCCTGCCTTTTGATAAATTGGACCAAAACCAAAACCTAAAGCGATTAAAAACAACACCGGCTGACCTAAAGAACCAATAATTCTGGATTTTGACCTTAGATAACGCTTTAACTGCCTAGACCATAAAATATAAATTACATTCTCTATCTTTTCCTCCATATTTTTCTATGCATTCTCATGCCATCTGTCGTGCTTGCCCCCTCATCTCTTATGTCACACCCCGTTAAATTTAAAAATGCCTCTTCAAGTGTTTTTATTTTGGTTTTTTCCATTAGATCTTCCGACGTTCCTTGAACAATAATTTTGCCATGGTCAATAATTGCTACTTTTTGGGCAATTTTTTCCGCTTCTTCAATGTAATGAGTTGTAAAAAATATCGTAATTCCCTCTTTTTTATTTAGCTAGGTAATATACTCCCACATACGGCTTCTGGTTTGGGGATCAAGTCCGAGAGTGGGTTCGTCTAGGAAGAATATTTTTGAATGATGTAATAATCCTCTTGCAATTTCAAGTCTTCTTCTCATTCCACCGGAAAAAGTTTTAACTAAATCATCTTTTCTATCCCATAATTCAACTAATTCCAGCTGCTCTCTAATGCGTTCTTTTCTTAGTTTCTTGGGAACTTTATATAAAACGCCATGAAACTCCAAGTTTTCTCTTGCAGTTAGCTCTTCATCCAAACTGGCATCCTGAAAAACTATACCAAATGATTTTCTTGCCTCATTTTTTTCATTACAGGATCAAAACCGTTTAATAAAATCTTTCCTCTGGTTGGATTAAGAAGTGTTGTAAGCATCTTTATAGTTGTCGTTTTTCCTGCACCATTTGGACCTAAAAAAGCAAATATCTCTCCCTCTTTAACTGAAAACGAAATATTATCAACGGCTGTGAAGTCATTAAATTTTTTCACCAGACTATCTACCTGAATAATATTCATATCTTAATTATATACCTAAAAGCTATCTAAAAATCTTTTCTATATAGGGAGTAAAAATTAAAAAACCAACAATAACCGAACCTATTGCAATTAATAAGACCATTCCTGCTGCAACATCCTTTGCCGTTTTAGCCTCTTTTCTATGCTCGGTTGTAATAAGGTTTACCATTTCTTCTATAGTCGTGTTTATCATTTCCGCTGTTATTACGAGTAGAATCATTATCCCTAAAATCCCCATCTCAAATGGATTTACATGAAAGATTAAACTCGCAATTATTACTAAAGTAGCAACTACAAAATGTATCCTTAAATTTTGATCGTTTTTTAAAGCATGTTTTATTCCTTGAAGAGCGTAGTGAAATGAATAGTATAATTTATTAAAATCAATCATTTATCCTAATTATAAAAACATTCTCGAGATAAATAAAGTACCAAGCGTTACAAAAAGACCGACTAATATTCCGATAATCATTTGCAATATCGTATGTTTTTTAAGATAATGCCTTGCCCATAAAGTTAGAGGGATAATCCAAAAAATAAAAATGAAAATATTAAATCCATAAAGAATTCCTATCGTTGTTACAAATGCAGTAGCAACAGCAAGATGAACACTGGCCTTTGTGTAGTTATTTATTAAAGAAAGAATGAATGCTCCAACGGTTATTCCCCCGGCTGCAAAACTAATATAAAAAACAGGACCTTTAAATAAAATTGCTGAAACTAAATAGCCGGCAGAAAGAATTAAGGACATTTTATAGAATTCTTTTCTTTCTTCTCTTTTTGTTAAATCTATATCCGAAAAAATTTTCTTGTGAAGTCCAAAAAGCAAGAATGTTATACCAATCATTAGAAAAATTGATGTAAAAAGCTGCCATTTTAATGCATATTCAATACTTGCAGTTTGCCTATAAACAATAAGAAAGGGCATTAAGAGTAAAAACACAACCGGATTAAATATGGAGGAAAAAAATTCTGCAAAAAAAAATTTAATTGTTTTATTCATTAAGTAAATTCATTGTCTTTTCTTTTCCTATAATAGTAAGTGCCTGTGGAAGAGGAAGTCCTCTCTCCTTTCCAATCATAATTTTATAAATAACCGACATTTTTTTATTTCTTACTTTAGCTTCTCCTCTTAAGATATCCAAAATTTTTTCTTCATTCCAATTATCTAATGTGGAAAGTTTTGCTCTCAAAACATCTCTAATTTGTTTTTCTTCGGATTCTAATTCCTGTTTCATAGGATTAAATAAAGGATTAATTAATTCTTCAAATTCAGATAGATTAGCTATTCTAGTTTTAGCAAGTTCAACTAAACTATTAAGTTCTCTTACCGAATATCCTGTAAGATTTATTCCATAATCTTTTAATTTTTCTTTTAATTCCTCTACCGAAAGTGATCTTATATATATTCCATTCATCCATTCTAATTTAATTAAATCAAATTTAGGGTTAGAAGTATTAATATCTTTAATATCAAAAATTTTTACCATCTCTTCAAGCGTTAGAACCTCCTTGTCACCTCCAGGATTCCAACCTAAAATTGCAATATAATTTAAAATTGCCTCTTTCAAATAACCTTCATTTTTATAATCAAGAGTAGATTTAGCACCATGTCTTTTGGAAAGCTTACCCTTATCCGGTCCCAAAATTACAGGCATATGAGCAAACTTCGGAGGATCCCAGGAAAAACTTTCGTATAAGTATAAATGTTTGGGAACGGAAGAAATCCATTCTTGACCACGAATAACATGGGTTATTCCCATTAAATGATCGTCTACTACGTTTGCTAAATGGTAAGTTGGAAAACCGTCCGATTTTAAAGCAACAAAATCCTGCTGATCTTTTCCTTCAAATGAAATTTTTTTATTTCCAACTAAATCTTTCCAGGCAAAGATCTTATCTTCGGGCATCTTAATCCAAATAGCATCATTTTTTTTATAAGCAATTTTTTTATCTAAAAGGGTTTGAGTATGTGCTTTATAAACACTAAGTCTTTCCGATTGATGTGTTATTTTTTCGTCCCAATTAAGACCAAGCCATTTTAAAGAACTTATTATTGACTCTTCCGCACCTTCTACAAACCTTTTTCTATCCGTATCCTCAATTCTTAATAAAAATTTGCCATTATTATGTTTTGCAAATAAATAATTATAGAGTGCTGTTCTAATACCGCCAATATGCGGTATGCCTGTTGGACTTGGAGCAAACCTGACCTTTATCATAAACATACTTGAAATGTACCAGTCGGCACATCTCTAAGGGGGCACCGTATGGTGCTCCCCTTGCATTGTACCCTAAACTTTTCCTATACTCAATACATGCCTACTTTAAGTCAAATTTCTTCTGAAACAAGGATCCTTGTTAAATGGTGTGGAATAACACTTGGAGCAGTAATTTTTCTTTTTATTCTTTTTAAGCTTGGAGTTATGACAAAGAATGCTCTTTATCCTACGCCGCCGCCGCCGCCGACAGTAGGCTATAACAAACTTCCGCAGATTGATTTCCCTAGACAAGAGGGGTCAAAAAACTTTGTATTTTACGTTGACACAGTTTCCGGCAAGCTACCTAATTTTCCGGACAGAGTAAGTGTCTTTAGAATGATCAAGCCACAGGCAGATCTATTAGCTTTAAAAAAAGCTGAGGAAAAACTAAGCAGAATTAAATTTGACTTAATTCCAACTTTAGTTAGCAAAAATGTTTATAGATTCACAACGTCTTCTCCTTTTCCTAAAACTCTGTTGTATAACATCTTTACGTCTGATTTTACCCTAACATCATCCTACATAACCGACGTCAATGTTGTTTCAGGAAAAAATTTTCCAACAGATGTTTCCATTATTTCAGATATTGCTCAAAATTTTTTATCCGGTATTGGAGCTTTACCGACAACAGACCTTGATCTGGAAAGAATAAAAACGGAACTTCTAACAATTAATAATTACGTTCTAATGCCTACAACAAGTATTTCCAGTGCTCAGGCTGCACGGGTTTATTTCTTCCAGAATAACAAAAATAAACTTCCTATTTTTTATACCGATCCAAATACATCCCCAATTAACTTACTTATTACCGGTGGAAAAGACCAACCGCAAGTAGTGGAAGCTAAATTTACTTATCAAGAAGCTTCCGACGAATCTGAAACATATCCAATTAGAACCGCCTCAGAAGCACTAGATGAATTAAAAAATGGAAACGGATTTATTGCATCAAACCCGACAAAAAAAAATAGCATATCTATTACAAATATTTACCTTGCATATTATATTTCGGAGAATAGACAGAACTATTTAATGCCGATAGTTGTTTTCGAAGGAAATGAAAACTTCTTTGCTTATATTTCCGCAATTAAGGATGAATGGATAAGTATGTAATATTACCGGAAGCAAGATTTAACAAACTTTGTGTATCGGAAAATCTATCTACACTACCCATAACAACCACAATTATTGAGCGTTTTTTATTTTCTCCGGTGTCAAAATAAGTTTTTGAAGTAACTAAAACTTGTCCTGCCTCTTCCGTATAGCCTGTTTTAATTCCGTCGATTCCGTCGATTCCAAGTAATTTATTTAGATTTTCCAAGTCATATTTTTCTGTTCCCGATACATCTGTAATCGATTTATTTTTGGTTGAAACCACTTTTGAAAATATAGGATTCTTTTTAGAAACCGCGGCAAGTCTTGCCAAATCAACCGAGGTAGTAAAATTTCCATCATTAAGTCCTGTCGGGTCTTCAAAGTGAGTATTATATAAATACCAATCTTTAGCGTTTTTATTCATTTTTTTTACAAATTTTTTAAGCCCTCCCGGATAATTTTGAGCAACTGTTAGGGCAACATCATTTCCGGATGGTAGAAGCATTCCATACAGAAGATTTTCAAATGTCATTTTTTCTCCAATTCTAAGTCCTATTACAGACCCCTTGTTAAATTGCTCAAAAACAACCAATTCTTGATTTAAATTAAACGTCTGAAGTGCAGTAAGAGCAGTCATTATTTTAGTTGTAGAAGCAGAAGAGAATCTTAAATTAGGATTTTTAGCATAAAGAACGACTTTTGTCTCCGGGTCCAAAACAACCGCACCCTTGGCAGAAATTTGTGGAATGAACTGTTCTTTTAATATTGGGTATCTTGAAACCGTTAATGGAGGCAATGGGGACGATAAAATTTTAATTTTTAACAAAGCCTCTTTAAAATAAGTGTCTAGGGAAAATAAAATTAAGGCTAAGATTAGCAAAAAAAAAGGTAAGAAGAAGTAAATTATACTATAGAACAAGTTTTTATTTAAAATTCGAAAGTTTTTCATCTACTCTTTCCATATCTCTTGGAAAAAGACTCGCTTCCCGAACGTTTTGAAGTCCCAGTAATTTCATGGTAATTCTTTCCATTCCAAAAGAAAATCCTCCCTCTATCGGCATTCCATATTTAAATGCCTGAAGGTAAATTTCAAATTTTTTTGGATCCATACCCCTATTTTTAATATTCTCAATAAGTTTATTATAATCATTTATTCTCTGACTTCCGCTCATCACTTCAACTCCTCGAAAAAGTAAATCGTAACTTAAACTATATTCCGGATTATTCGGATCGGGCATCGTGTAGAATGGTTTTGCCATTGTTGGAAAGTGAGTAATGGTGACAAAATCGCTGATATGTTTTTCTTTTGCCCATTTACAAATATCAACTTCATCTTGAGGAGCTAAGTCTTTTTCCTTTCTATTATCTCTTTTGAATTCTTTTAAAATAATTTCCTGAGCTTCCCTTACTGTTAAACGGGGAATCTTGCCAAAAGCAATTTTCCCTGTCCCGGAATTCTTTAAGATTTTATTGCAGTTTTCCTCTATATATTTTATCATTTCGACTGCAACATTTTCTAAAATATCTAAAAGCTCTGCAAATTCTACAAAACCAAGCTCTATGTCCATTTGAGTAGTTTCCGATAAATGTCTTGTTGTTACCGAAGGTTCCGCCCTGTAAGCATGAGCAATCGTGTAGACTCTTTCGAAAATAGAAACCATTATTTGTTTATAAAGCTGAGGGCTTTGGGCTAAAAAGGCTTTACGTCCATAGTAATCTATCTGAAAAAGCTCCGCTCCTCCTTCTGTCGCATCTACGACAACTGTTGGAACAACAATCTCCACACAACCAAGATCTTCAGCTGCTTTTCTAAATCCTTTAAGCAATGCCGCTTGAACTTTAAAAATCCCTGCAATTTGCGGATGTCGTAAGGTAAGCGAACGGTTATCCAAAAGAGTAGGAAGTTCCAAATTAAGGCTGTCGCTGCCCATATCAAATGGTAATGTTTCCGCCTTGGATAAAATTTTAATATCGGTTGCTTCCATTTCTACCGTTCCTGTATCTAGATCTTTGTTAACAGCGTTCTCCGGTCTCTTGTTAACCTTGCCGGTAATTTCTATTACATCTTCCGACCGAAGGTCTTTTGCAAGCTCGTAAGCAGACTCCGAAATTTTAGGAGTTACTACAATCTGTACAATTCCATCTTTATCCCGCAAGTCTAGAAAGATCAGTTTTCCATGGTCCCTCCTCAGCCTTAACCAGCCTTTTAGCCTTACCTCTTCTCCAACAAACATGGAAACTTCACTTGTAAATATTCTTTTTAACATTTGTATCAACTTCTGATCATTTATGATTGTTTTTGTCCATTTTACATTGTCAATTGTCAATTGGTTTTAATTCTTATTATCATACCTGATATCTCCTTACTTGACAAGCTATTCGTCGTTTGATAATATCCAAAATTGGAAAATGAAAATTTATTTAAATTCATTAGTTAAAGGCTTTAATAGAACTTCCCTTATTTGGTAGGGAAGTGTTTTTTGCGAAGCAAAAGACATGACTTGTCAAAAACGGAAGTTTTTTTATGGATAAAAAATATGAAAGAAAGATTTTCACTTAAAACAGCACATGAGGAAACACCAATTGCTTGTGATACTCAAATCACCGGACCAAATATAGCTGCATATGAAGAATTTTTACGAAAGATTTGCCGTATACCAATAGATGGGACAAATGGAGTAAAACAGTTATCCGGAGAATTACAAGAAAAATATAGAACGGGAACCGATGAGGAAAAATTAAGAATATCCGGCATAGTCGATCATGCCAAGTCTATAATCGATGATTCTAGTTATATTGCAAATATTGAAAGCGTGAAGCAAAGAATTTCATTAGAATCGACAAGCAATAGTAATCCTAATAATAGATTTTTTCTGGATTAAGTCCTAGCTTGATTCTCTTACACTTTTAATAGTTTTTATCTTTAGCTGCAATCTTTTATCTCCATTCCAAACATTCTGATCTAACGAATAAATAACGTTAACTGTTTCTCCGATGCTCAGTTTTGAAGAAATTTCTCCTATTCCAAACCCAATTCCATCAATTATCGCCGCTTCAGAGAAGCTAGACCTCTTAGAAGAGAATTTTGAATTAACTTTTAACTTTTCACTTTTCACTTTGAACTTTAATCTGAGGTGTTTACTATCTTGACCTACATTTCTCATATCTTCTATCACTGCTATACTTTCAAACACCGGCAAAGGATTACCCATTCCAAATGGCTCGAGTTTTTTTATTGCTTCATAGAGTTGGTCCGAAACTATTGAAAGAGGAATTTTACAATCTATTCTTTGTTTTCTAATTAAATGGGAATCCTTAATAAGTTTTTCTGCCAATTTGTGAAATTTTTTCTCAATTATCGGTAAATTAACTGTTTCCACGGTAAAACCTGCAGCCATGGGGTGTCCTCCTGCATTAACTAAAAACTCCTCAACGTTTCTAATAAATTCAATTATGTTAAATCCCTTAACCGATCTTGCAGACGCTTTGCTTATAATTTTACCCTTAGAGATAACAATCGCCGGCCGGTAAAATTCTTCGGACAATCTACCCGCAATTAAACCAATAATTCCTTGCCTGTAACTCTCGTCACTTACAAGAATCAACTTTTTATCTTTAAGGTTTTGTTCTTTGTTTTTTGTTTTCTGATTATTGATTATTGTCCTTGCATTTTCCGTTGACTCTTCTGTTAAGACCTGTCTTTCTCTATTTATAAGCCCAAGCTTCCCCGCAATTAGTTGTGCTCTTTTTTTATCCTTAGTGCATAAGAGTCTTAACGAATCTAATGCATCGCCAATTCTTCCTGCAGCATTTAAGCGGGGAACAACGATATGTCCAATTTTATAGGTACCAATCTCCGAAATTTCTATTCCCGCCTCTTCAAAAAGCTCAAGTAATCCTACTCTTTTTGTGTTTCGTAATGCTTCCAATCCAAATTTTACCAATGCCCTATTTGCGCCGACTAGCGGCACTAAATCTGCAACCGTTGCAATCGCCACCAAATCCAAATAATTATCATCAATCCTGGCTCTTAATTTTGAATCCTGAACTTTGAACTCGTGGGCTAAAATCCACGCAACCCCTACTCCTGCAAGTTTTGTTGTGTGAATAATTGAATATGCCTTCGGCAATTTTTTGGGTAAAAGATGATGATCTGTAATAATTACATCTATTCCTTCTTTTATAGCAAATTCAACCGCCTCGTTTGCCGTTATTCCATTGTCAACCGTTATTATTAACTTAGGATTTAAGATTTTAGATTTTAGATTTAGGATGCTTGTCTTCGACAGGCCGTAACCTTCCTCTAATCTACTGGGAATATACGGCAACACTTTTGCACCGGCTTTATTTAATGTTTCCCAAAGAATTGCGGATGCACATAATCCATCTGCATCATAATCACCAAATACTACAATCTGCTCTTTGTTTTTTATTGCAGAATTTATTCTTTTAATAGTTTTTTTTAGTTCTTCTTTACTTATCCCCACCAATTCCGGAGTTATTTTATTGATATCGGAATTTAAAAAATCCTTTTTTTCTTCTACAGTTTTAACCCCCCTATTTTTAAGAAGAGTATTGACAATATCGCTTATTGAGTTCTGTTGTTTTTTTATTGATTCCTGATCTCTGCTTATTGTTTTTTGTTTACTGTCCATTGTTTGTTGTTTTTTGTTCATTTGAATTTTGAATTCGTGTTGCTATACTATAACAAAATGGCTAAAAGCTAACAACTATGGTTAAAAATATTCCTGAAGAAATTATTCAAATTTATAATAAAGTAAAAAACGCTGATTTTGAAATTTATTTTGTTGGCGGTTGTGTTAGAAACCTTATTCTTAAAACTCAAGTTAAAGATTGGGACCTTGCAACAAATGCAAACCCTGAAGAGATTTTAAGAATTTTTCCGGATGGATTTTACGACAACAAATTTGGAACAGTCGGCGTCCCAATAGAAATTAACAAAGAACAACAAGTTGTAGAAATTACTACCTATAGAACAGAACGGGAATATAAAGATCATCGCCATCCGGAAAGAATTGAGTGGGGAAAAACAATAGAAGAAGACCTCGCCCGTCGTGACTTTACCATTAACGCAATTGCCCTTCGAATCACTTCGCTCGCTCAGGGTAAACTTTTTGAATTTTTCATTGTTGACCCTTATAAAGGCCAAAAAGATATTGAAACTAAGCTAATTCGTGCTGTTGGTAATCCTAAAGAAAGATTTAAGGAAGATGCGCTACGTCTCATGCGTGCAGTTAGACTTGCCAGTCAATTGGAATTTAAGATTGAAGAAAAAACCTGGCAAGAAATAAAAAACGATGCCGTTCTTATAAAGAGGATTTCCGTGGAAAGGGTAAGAGACGAACTGTTAAAAATTTTTACAACAAAAAATCCATTTGACGGAATAATTTTGTTGAAAGAATGCGAACTACTAAGACAAATTATCCCAGAGCTTCTTGACGGAATTGATGTATCCCAAGAAAGACCCGGAAGACATCATACGGGTGATGTTTTTAGTCATAACATGAATGCACTAAAATTTTGTCCGTCGGAAAATCCTATTGTAAGATTTGCAACGCTACTGCATGATATCGGTAAACCAAGGTCAAAATCCAGTGACGAGCAAGGTCTGGTAATTTTTCATAATCACGAGGTAGTTAGCGCGAAAATGTCAGAAAAAATTTGCGAGAGACTTAAGCTTTCAAAAAAAGACAAAGAAAAAGTTATTGATTTAATTAGATGGCATATGTTTACGGTAGATGAACATATAACAGATGCCGCTGTAAGAAGATTTATTAGAAGAGTCGGCGAAAATAATGTAAAAGATATTATTGATTTGAGGATTGGAGACCGGCTTGGTAGTGGAACACAAAATGCAGAAAGCTGGAGATTAAAACTATTTAAAAAAAGAGTAGACGATCAATTTAAACCCAAACCGTTTTCTATAGAAAACCTGGCAATCGACGGAAATGACGTAATGAAAGAATTAAATATTCCTCCAAGCAAAAAAGTTGGAGAAATATTGGAAAAATTATTTACAGAAGTAGACGAAGATCTCTCTAAAAATAATAAAGAATATTTAAGAAAAAAAATAAAAGAAATCGCTGTAATCACTAAAGATTAAAAATGAAACTGATAAATTCTCTCTAAAATTCTTAAATAATTATGCTATACTACTTTTCATTGCAATGAAGAAATTTTTTACCTCGGAATCTGTTACAGAAGGACACCCTGATAAAATTTGCGACCAAATAGCAGATGCTGTTTTAGATGCTGTTTTAGAAGATGATCCAAATTCTGCTTGCTGCTGCGAAGTTTTTACCACAACAGGAATGGTAATTGTTGGAGGTGAGATTACTACAAAGGCATACGTTGATATTCAAAAAATAGTTAGGAGTGTTTTAAAAGATATTGGATATACAAATGCCGATTATGGTATTGACTATAAATCTTGTGCTGTAATAAACGTAATTCATGAGCAAAGTGCAGATATCGCCCGGGGAGAGGATCCCAAAAAAGCATTACATAAGGAACATGGAGCGGGTGACCAAGGGATGATGGTAGGATTTGCCTGTATAGAAACTCCGGAACTGATGCCTCTTCCAATTATGTTGGCGCATGGTTTAACAAAACGTCTTGCGGAAGTTAGAAAAAAGAAAATAATTCCCTATCTTCGACCGGACGGAAAAGCCCAAGTTACGGTTGAATACGAAAATAATAAACCGGTTGCAATAGAAACAGTCGTAATAGCTGCGCAACATGACGATAAAATTCCTTATAAGAAAATCCGCGCCGACATAATAAAACATGTAATTACCCCTATTTGTGGAAAACTTTTGAACAAAAAGGCTAAAATTTACATTAACGAAACCGGAAAATTTGTAGTTGGCGGTCCTCAAGGAGATACCGGAGTAACAAGCAGAAAAATTATAGTTGATACTTACGGCGGTATGGCAAGACACGGTGGTGGAGCATTTTCCGGGAAAGTACCAAACAAACAAGACAGATCCGGCGCATACATGGCACGTTACATTGCCAAAAATGTTGTTGCAGCGGGGCTTACAGACAAGTGTGAAGTTCAACTTGCCTATGCAATAGGTTTCCCTCAGCCTGTTTCCGTACACGTAAGTACTTTTGGAGAAGGAAAAGTTAGTGACGAAATTATTGAAAAAGCAATTAGGGCAACTTTTGACATGAGCCCCGCAGGTATTATTAAAACCCTAGATTTAAAACGACCTATTTACCGCAAAACCGCCATCTATGGTCATTTCGGTAGAAGTGAATTTCCCTGGGAAAAAACCGATAAAGTGTCAATCCTTAAAAAATCTGCTAAAATCTAAGTTATGACAAAGCAACAACTCCAAGAAGAGTTAAAACAGTCCATGCTTTTAAAAGACGCATTTAAAACCTCCGTTTTAAGAATGCTTATTTCCGCAATCGGATATTTGGAAATTCAAAAAGGTCTGGGATACCAAGCTTCCGAAGAAGATATAATGTCGGCTATCGAAAAACAGGTTAAACAGCGTAAAGATTCTATAGAGCAATACGAAAAGGCAGGTAGAAACGATCTTGTCGACAAAGAAAAGAAAGAACTTGAGCTTTTAGAAAAATATCTACCCGAGCAAATGGGAGAAGAAGAAATTAGAAATCTTATCAAAGAAGCAATCTCTCAAACCGGAGCTACCACAATGGCAGATATGGGAAATGTTATGGGAGCTCTTATGCCAAAAACAAAAGGAAAAGCCGATGGAAGTTTGGTAAGTAAAATCGTCCGCGAAGAGCTCTCCTAAATTGTCTCTTTTCTTTGTTTATTGTCTATTCGCCGCTTCGAAGAAGCTAGTCCCCTTGGGGGATTTTTTCTCTTAATTCTTGCCACAAAACAAGAAGAGGTGAAGCATTAAAGATCGAAGAATATGTACCGCTAATTACTCCTATTAAAAGAGCAACTACAAACCATTTTATGCTTTCCCCACCGAATAAAAGCAGTGCTAAGAGGACAAGAACTACGGTTAAAGATGTATTTAATGATCTATCTAATGTCTGAAGAATTGAGTCATTTACAACTGTAGAAAAAGAACTTGAACTCATCCTCTTTAGATTTTCCCGAATTCTATCAAAGACTACAATCGTATCATGAACCGAAAAACCGATAACGGTTAGCACTGCCGTAACAAACAGAGAATCTACTTCTACTCCAAAAAAGTGTCCAAAAATTGCAAATACTCCAACTACAACTAAAACATCATGAATTAATGCAATGATTGCACAAATTCCGAATCTAAAACTACTTGCCGGTTTTGGAATTTTTCTAAAAGACCAAGTAATGTACAAAACAATTAAAAGAGAAGCTAAGATAACTGCTTTAGCTGCATTTGAGGTTGTTTCTGCTCCGATAGTGGGACCAATTGTTTCGAATTCTTCTTCTTTAAATTCTTTAATTTCTTTTTTAAGATCGTTTATAAATTTATCGTTTTGTTTTTGATCCAATGGTTGAGTTCTGATAAAAATTAAGTTGTTTGATTTTTCTATCGACGCAATCTTTATTTTGTCTTTTTCTAAATTTCTTTTAATAATTCCAACTGCGTTTTGATCTTGAGTATTCTTAATTGATAATGTAATTCTTGATCCTCCTGTAAAGTCTATAGAAAGATTAAGACCCCAAATAATTAGAGCTATCACTCCCGGCATAATTATTAAAAATGAAATTAAAAAATATAAATTTTTCTTCCCTATAATATTCATATTATTTGTAAACTAATTTTAAAAATGTTCTTGTTACAACAATTGCCGAAAACATAGAAACCAATACTCCGATTGCCAAAACCAAGGCAAAACCTTTTACCGTACCAATCCCAAATTTATAAAGAACAGCACTCGTAATTAGGGTAGAGATATTTGAATCACGGATGGATGTCCATGCCCTGGAAAAACCCATTTCAAGAGCAACCCTTTTATTCTTACCTGCACGTAACTCTTCTTTTATTCTCTCAAAAATTAAGATATTTGCATCTACTGCCATTCCTATAGATAGGATAAAACCGGCAATTCCTGAAAGAGTTAAGGTAATTGAATATGGAGTAAGCGAGCTTAATTTAAATATTGCAAGCACAAAAAGAGTATAAAGCGCAAGAGCCACACTTGCAATAACTCCTAAAGATCCGTACAGAATAATCATAAAGATAACTATAACTACAAATCCTAAAGCGCCTGCAAAAAGACTTTTCTGAAGCGAAGATAATCCCAAAGTTGGGCCAATTACGTGGCTTTGAAGTGTCGTGAGCGG